>OIYS01001420.1_pt1 | contig 12157 bp, 10 predicted proteins | sample 1588271 | NCBI WGS metagenome assembly OIYS01 (sample SAMN03283286) | human gut metagenome | biome: human-associated habitat; material: feces | host: Homo sapiens | place: Peru | collected 2012
CGTACAATTGTACGGCAGAGGCGATTTTCGGCGGTAGAAAAAGCGGATAATCATTCCTTCGGAGAAATCCGGTAGGATTTCATCCACTTTCTTAGCTCTTGTGCTGAACAAAAGCCCAAATCATTCTTTTATCCGCTTTTTCGATCTGCACTTTTTTAGCCTTCCCGAGAGCTTTTTCGGTCGGCGATTTTTTAGCCGCCCCGAGCGGATATTAATGGAGGAAGAAATAATGCGTGACTATAAAGCAGAGCTTGAAGCCCGCGTAGAATTCATACGCGGCGTGCTGCGCGACTCCGGTGCGAGCGGCATTGTTTACGGAAACAGCGGCGGCAAGGACAGCGCACTCGTCGGCGCACTGTGCAAGGCAGCGTGCGACAATACCGTCGGTATCATAATGCCGTGCGCATCAAAGCGCAATTTCGGTCTCGACCGCGATGACGGTCTGACCGTCGCAACCCATTTCGGCATTGAGACGCGGGAGGTCGACCTCTCGCCCGTCAAGGAAGCTATGACAGCGGCGCTCTCAGGAGCGACCGAGCTGTCGGCTATGGGCAGCACTAATATAAATCCCCGTCTGCGTATGACGACGCTGTACGCCGTTGCGGCAAGCGAAAACCGCCTTGTCGCGGGTACGGGAAACCGCAGCGAAGCATATCTCGGATACTTTACAAAATGGGGCGACGGCGCGTACGATTTCAACCCCATCGCCGACCTTACCGTCACCGAGATATACGCCTTTTTGCGCTACCTCGGCTGCCCCGAGTGCGTTATTACGAAAGCACCCTCTGCGGGGCTGTTCGACGGACAGACCGACGAGAGCGAAACGGGTGTCAGCTACGCGGCACTTGACCGCTATCTGCTGACGGGCGTTGCCTCCGATGAGGTTATTGCCTCGATAGAGCGGCTGCACGGCGCAAGCGAGCATAAGCGGCGCTCGATACCCACATACCGCTGAGCATTTCGGCATACAGCGCAGAGCTGACTGCCGAGTGTAACGCGCAGCACATCGCTGTGTCGCTGCCCCTGCTGAGCAGCAGCTCGGCATATCGCCGTACCGATCCCCCGCCCGTCCGTGTGCAGTTTCGGGTCGGTGCGGGTCGGCGGTCGGCATTCAAGCAGGCATAATATAGCGGACTTTTGAGATAACATTCTTAGATAACATTTTGAGTCGACACTCCGATGCGGTCAATCTGAGCAGCAAAACCAAACATTTAAATATCAAAAGCGCCTGAGTGCGGAGAAGTAACACATATGCTTACCCACAGCGAGCATGGGACGGTGAGAGCCATGCGGCGGAGGATGTGCGAATAACACCGCGCGAGCTGCAATCCGAAAGGACGGCGCTCCGCATGCTGCAAAGCACGGTCGGGGCTGCGCCGAGTAGGTGAGTCGGGAGTCGCCCGTTACAGCGGCAGCCTATAAGGCATAAGCCGCAGTAGGTGAGAGAAAGAAGATAGGTGGCACCGCGAGGTACAGCACTTGCCCTATCGAATGCTGAATTCTTGTGCATAACGAGGTACTGATATGTGTTCGATAATGGGCTACTGTGCAGGCGGAGCCGCCTTTTCCGATTTTAAGACGGGTTTTGACGAGACCGTTTCCCGCGGACCTGACGATTCGCGTATAGTCGACACGGGAAACGGGCTGCTCGGCTTTCACCGTCTCGCAATAATGGGACTCGATTCTACGGGAATGCAGCCGTTTGAGCTTGACGGCAGCTACTGCGTCTGCAACGGCGAGATATACGGCTTTGAGCGTATGCGCGAGCAGCTGAGCGAAAAATATACCTTCGTCAGCGGCTCAGACTGCGAAATTCTGCTGCCGATGTACCGCGAGTACGGCACAGACATGTTCGCAAAGCTCGACGCGGAGTTTGCGCTTATAATATACGACGCGGAGCATAACGAGTACATCGCCGCGCGCGACCCCATCGGCATCCGCCCTCTCTACTACGGCTATTCCGCATCGGGCGCGCCGATATTCGCGAGCGAGCCGAAAAACCTTGTAGGTCTGTGCGAGCGCATCATGCCCTTCCCGCCCGGTCACTACTGGAAGGGCGGCGAGTTTCACTGCTATGCGGACATGAGCCGTGTCGAGCATGTCTGCACGGACGATCTTGACGAGATATGCGTAAACATCCATAACAAGCTCATCGCGGGCGTTGAAAAACGTCTCGTCGCCGATGCAAAGGTCGGATTTCTCCTCTCGGGCGGACTCGATTCATCGCTCGTCTGCTCCATCGCCGCAAAGCGCTCGGAAAAGCCCATACGCACCTTTGCGATAGGAATGGATACCGACGCAATCGACCTCGGCTATGCACGTCAGGTCGCCGAATATATCGGCTCTGAGCACACCGAGGTCATCATGACACGGCAGCAGGTGCTCGATTCGCTCGAGACGGTCATCCGCATTCTCGGCACGTATGATATCACCACCGTACGCGCAAGCATGGGCATGTATCTGCTCTGCCGCTGGATACACGAAAACACCGACATCCGCGTGCTGCTGACGGGTGAGATTTCCGATGAGCTGTTCGGCTATAAGTATACCGACTTTGCCCCGTCTGCCGAGGAATTTCAGCGCGAGTCCGAGAAGCGCATACGCGAACTGCATATGTACGACGTTCTCCGTGCAGACCGCTGCATCTCCTCCTGCTCGCTTGAAGCGCGCGTGCCGTTCGGCGACATTGATTTTGTGCGCTACGTGATGTCTGTCGACCCGCAGAAAAAGCTCAACACCTACGGCAAGGGCAAATATCTGCTCCGCCGCGCTTTCGTCGGCGACTACCTGCCCGAGAGCATTCTCATGCGTGAGAAAGCGGCATTCTCCGACGCCGTCGGTCATTCGATGGTTGACGACCTCAAGGAGTACGCAGAGGAGCGGTATACGGATGAGGAATTCGAGCGCAGACGCGCAAAATTTACCCACGCGCAGCCGTTCACTAAGGAATCCCTGCTCTACCGCGAGATATTTGAAAAGTACTACCCCGGTCAGAGCGAGATGATAACCGACTTCTGGATGCCGAACCGCAGCTGGGAGGGCTGCGACGTAAACGACCCGTCTGCCCGCGTGCTCTCGAACTACGGCGACAGCGGAAAATAAACCGTCGTGCCGCACGCGCAAAGCATTCTACTCAACTATTCATCAGCAAAAAAGCAATACCGAGACCGCTGCGACATGCGAGCGATCCCGATATTGCTTTTTTATTATTTTGCGGCGGTCACAGTCCGCGAATAAGCGCCTGCAGCCTATCCGAATAACCGTCGGTATCATAGCCGAGCCATGCGACACTCAGTCTGCGCTCGGTATTTATCATGATTATCTGTCCGTACATTCCGCCCTTTGCGTAAACACTCGGCGCGACCGACTCAAGCTCATAGCCGCGCTCAAGCACAATGCGACACCACTCTGACGAAAGATACCGTTCGCCGCCGTATACTCCGCCGTCTATATACAGATGACCGAGCTTTGCAATGTCCGCGCTGCGGATGAAAAGCCCCGTAGCGCCCATCGTATAACCGAGTGGGCAGCGCGACCATGCGGTCTCCTCAAAGTGCATCGGGGTGAACAGCCGCTTTCGCAGCAGCTCGGTGAGCGAGATCCCCGTCTTTACCGTGATTATGCGCGAGAGCAGATAGTACGCCGCGTCGCTGTAAACATATTTGCTGCCAACCTTGAGCGGCAGACGGGCGGAGAGCACTATCCGCAGAAAGTCGTCGCGCGTGCCGTACAGCCGCTCGTATTCCTCGATATCCTCAACGTCGATATCGAGAAAACCGTGATCTATGCCCCATCTGTGACGGATAACATCGTCTACGGTGACGCTCTCCCACCGCTCATCCATACCGTCGGGCAGCGAGCCGCTCAGAATATCCGTCACGCGCTCATCCGTCGACAGCATACCGTCATCGTACAGCAATCCGAGTGCCGTAACGGTAAACACCTTCGACACGGAATAGCAGTCGAGCGTCTTGCTCGCGGGGGTGACCGAAAGCGTCGATGTCTCGCCGTTCTCGATGACCGTTATCCACGACAGCCCGCGCTCCTTTGCGGCTGCCTCGAATATTATGTCCTTGTTCGTCATGACCGTCTCCTGTTTATATTTTTTGTCTTTTCGGCGTCTGACCGCGCCGCTTTTCAGCGTCTGTTTACGCCGTTTTCAGGCTTCTGTCTGCCCGGTTTTCAGCTACTGTCCGCGTCGTTTTCCGGCTTCTTTTTATACCGTCATACTCCTTCTTCGTTTCCCTATCGAAAACAAGCACGTCAGATGCGGAAGCATTTCTGCAGCGCGCGCAGCTCGCCTATTACAAGCAGTGTGCAGTCGCCGTCAAGCACCATGTCGGGCGAGACCGAAAACTCCGCATGCCCGCCGCGGCGCAGCGCGATGATGTTGATATTGTACTTACGTCGGATATCGATACCGCCGACGCTCTTTCCTAACCATGCGGGCGGAACAGCGACCTCAAAAATGCCGTGATCCTCGTCGACCTCTATATAATCAAGAATATGATCCGATGTATAGCGAATAGCGGTCCATTTTGCGACCTGCTTTTCGGGGTACACGACCTCATCCGCGCCGTTGCGAAGCAGGAATTTTGCCTGAACATCGCGTTCTGCGCGCGCCACGACCTTCTTTGCTCCGAGCTCCTTGAGCAGCGATGCGGTCTCGAGCGAGCTCTGAAAATCCCCGCCTATCGTAACTATGCAAACGTCGTAATTGTCGACACCGAGCGAGCGGAGAAAGTCGGCATCGGTGCTGTTTCCTATCTGCGCATTTGTCACGAGCGGCAGCACCTTATTGACCCTATTCTCATCCGAATCCACCGCCATCACCTGATGCCCGAGATCGCAGAGATGCGCGGCAATGTGTCTGCCGAAACGTCCGAGTCCTATAAGCAATACATTTTTCACGATTATTATCTCCTATATGTGTTTATTGATACTATGGTCCGATATCGCGCAGCCCGGATGTTCGGACGGGTACCGTGTCGGATATCACACCGATGAATATTATGTCGGCGGATGCCGCATCGGGGTATCGCATCGGACGGAGTTGCGCTCCGCTCAGCCGACGATAATTTTCTCTTGCGGCAGCTTTGCGGTATATGTGTCTCTGCCTGATGTTGCGGCATAGATAACGGTCAGGCCGCCGACCCTGCCGAGGAACATAAGCAGTATCAGAATGATATGCGAAGCAAGACCGAGGCTCGGGGTTATCCCGAGCGAAACGCCTACCGTTCCGACCGCGGATGCAGTCTCGAACAGGCATGTCGAAAGCGGAAGCCCCTCCGTGAGACTGATGGCACACCCGCCCGCAAGCATGAGCGAGATGTACATGACAAGTATGGTCGCTGCGTTCTTTACGACCGAGCTGTCGATGCGCCTGCCGAAAAAGTGCGCGCTTTCGCGCTGACGGAAGGTCGCGGCGGCATTTGCAAACAGCACAGCTGCGGTCGTTGTTTTCATTCCGCCCGCGGTCGAGCCGGGCGAGCCGCCTATCAGCATAAGCATGATAAGCACCGCGTGGGAAACGCCGGTCATTGCCGAAAGATCTGCGGTGTTAAAGCCCGCCGTACGCGCCGTAACCGACTGAAAAAGTGAGCATAGCACCCGCTCGCCGAGCGGTTTGTCTGCAAAATCGCAGAAGTAAAACAGCACTGCGGGCAGGAATATGAGCACTGCGGTAACGGTTAGGATAACCTTGCTCTGCATACGGTAGCGATGCACGCGCCAGCGGTGAGAGCAGATATCCTCCCACGTCAGAAAGCCGAGACCGCCGAGCACTATCAGCAGCATAATAACGATATTTATCGGGGCGCTTGCGGCGTATCCCGTCAGCGATACGTACTCAGCGCCAGAGCCCCCCAGGATATCAAAGCCCGCATTGCAGAAGGCGGATATCGAATGAAAAAACGACATCCACACCCCCTGCACGCCGAAGCGCGGGCAAAGCGACGGCATGAGCAGCAGCGCACCGACAAGCTCAACTGCAAAGGTGCCGACTATTACAAGCCGCGTCAATCTGACGATGCCGCCGACCTGCGGCGCGGAGATTGCATCCTGCATCGTGCTGCGCTGCCGCAGCGATATCTTTCTGCCCGAGAGCAGCGAAAACGCGGCGGCGACCGTAATAACACCGAGCCCGCCTATCTGGATAAGCACGATTATGACCGACTGTCCGAATGTCGACCAGTAGCTGCCCGTATCGCGTACGACAAGACCCGTAACACAGACTGCGGAGGTTGAGGTAAACAGCGCATCGGGAAACGGAGTCGACACCCTGCCCGCAGTTGCAGCGGGCAGCATGAGCAGCAGTGCACCGAGCAGTATCACCCCTGCAAAGCCGAGAATTATTATTTGAAATGACGATATATACCGCCGTGCGCTTACATTTGACATAAAAAGCTCCTTTTCGGCGGAAAATATCAGCCGATGCAGTTCCGAAAGGTTAAATCGAAAAACAAATCGGAGAGGTTATGAGTGATTATATCACCTTTTCTTTCTTTTTTCCATAGCCAAATTAAAAATATTCGGATAACTGAGAAAAGTCGCCGAAAAGACACGCGACACAGCGGTAACAAAAATGAAAACGGCGAGACCGTCACATATAGTAACAGTCTCACCGCAGATATTGATTATGCTCACCGTGCAGACGATGCAGTACGAAAATCTGCAGGAAAGAATAAACGAAGCACGGCGCGCAAAGCACGTCGTACGCCATCACATAACACTTATGCAGGAATTTCTCGCAAACGGTAATTATGACGCACTCGGCGACTGTCTCAGCCGCTACCGCCGCAGCCTGCCCGACGGCGCGCTGATATCTTACTAAGCATCGCGGGCTCGGACTCGGGACAAAGTCCGTCCGCGGCATCGCGGGGAAATGCGGAGGCATCTGCCGATTTGAAGCAAATGACGAAATATTTTATGCGTCCGTCATGTGCCCTCTGCAGTAGGTGATGCTAAAAAACACGGAGCGGAAAAGTGAGTCAGAGATAATTGACTCTTATTATTCGGCTGACGCCGAGCAAAGAAAAAAATCAAGAAACGGACCGCTGAAAGCTTCTTTTAACGGTCCGTTTCTTATTGATTTCAGAATCGAGCAAAACGCTCAATTACTCTCCGTCGTTCCAGTTATGATAGATATTGACGACGTCGTCATTCTCCTCAAGGTGCTCGAGAAGCGAGCACATCTTCTTGATATCATCCTCATCCGTAAGATCGACATAGTTCGAGGGAATCTTATCCTTCTCGCAGGAAGCGATGGTATAGCCCTTAGCCTCGAGCTCATCGCGAACAGCGTCAAGGTCGCTCGGCTCGGTAGTTATCTCGAAGATCTCGCCGTCGGCGGAGAAATCCTCTGCACCCGACTCGAGCGCATCCTCCATGAGCTTATCCTCATCTATGCCGCCCTCGCTGTTGTCGATAATGATAATACCCTTCTCGGTGAAGAGATAGCCCACGCAGCCGCTCTGACCGAGATTGCCGCCGAACTTATCGAAGAAATGACGCACCTCAGCTGCGGTGCGGTTGCGGTTATCGGTAGCCGCCTCAACTATAACGGCTACGCCCGACGGTCCGTAGCCCTCGTACGATATCTCCTCGTAAACGGCACCGTCTGCGCCGCTCGCCTTTTTGATAATACGGTCGATATTGTCATTCGGTACGTTGAGTGACTTTGCCTTAGAGATAAGGTCGCGCAGCTTGGAGTTTGAAACAGGATCGGGTCCGCCCGCCTTAACGGCAACGGCGATCTCCTTACCTACCTTTGTAAAGACGCTCGCACGCTGTGCGTCGGTCTTTTCCTTTTTGTGCATTATATTTTTCCATTTGCTATGTCCTGACATATTATATTCTCCTTGTTTATGTAGATATTTTTTTCGTTACAGCATCGGACCAACCGTCGCGCAGCTGTCATATCTTTTCCGGGGTTCTCATGCAGATGAGATGCAGCGCATTGCCGAGCACATCGCGCACCGCAGCGGTCATGCGCAGACGCGAAGCGCCGACAGCATCCGACTCGGCATGGGAGATGGGGCAATCGTGATAGAACTTATTGAATGCAGCGCAAAGCTGGTAGATATAGCGTGTGACGATACTCGGCTCGTATGCGTCAAGCGCATCCGAGACCTTCTCGGGAAAGAGTGCAAGCGTACGCAGCAGCTCGCGCTCGGCGTCGCACAGCGGCGCGCCCTCTGCGGAGGATACATCGGGAATGCCGTCCGCACGGGATAGAATTGAGCAGGTGCGCGCGTAGGTATACTGCGCGTAGGGACCCGTGTTGCCGTCAAACGAAAGCGCATCCTCGAGCATAAAGCTGATATCCTTGATGCGGCTGCCCGAGAGATAGTAGTACACTATCGCACCGACGCCGACCGCCTCGGCTACGCTGTCCATATCCTCGAGCTCTCTGCCCTTTTCGGTCATTATCTCGCGTACCTTTTCTATCGACTGTGCGAACAGGTCGCGCAGCAGAATGACGTTGCCGGTACGTGTTGCGAGCTTTTCGCCGTTGATGCTGACGGTGCCGTACGGCACGTGAACGAGCCCGCCGTACCACGGATAACCCATCAGCTCTACGACCTTGAACCACTGAGCAAAATGCAGGCACTGCGCGGAGGAGGTTACATAGATGCACTTATCGAAATCATATGTTTCCTTGCGGTATACGGCAGCGGCGATGTCGCGCGTCGGATAGAGGGTCGAGCCGTCCTTTTTGAGTATAAGACAGGGGGGCATTCCGTACTCCTTAAGGTCGACGATAGACGCACCGTCATCAATCTTGAGCAGTCCCATATCGCGCAGCTTCTGCACCTGAGCGGGCATCTTATCGGTATAAAAGCTCTCGCCCTTGTACGAATCAAACTCTATATCAAGCTGCGCATACGTCTTTTTGTACTCGCGCAGACTCAGGTCGACAAACCAGCGCCAGAGCGCAAGATTTTCCTTGTCGCCGTGCTCGAGCTTTGCAAACTCAGCGCGTGCGCTGTCGTTCAGCGTCGGGTCGGATTCCGCCTCCTCATGGAAACGCACATAGAGCTCAACAAGCTTGTCTATGCCGCCCTGCTCTATCATCTCGCGGTCGCCCCAGAGACGGTATGCGGTGATGAGCTTGCCGAACTGAGTTCCCCAGTCGCCGAGATAGTTTATACCGACGCAGCTGTAGCCCGCAAACTGATGCAGCTTTTTGAGAGAATGACCGATAACGGTCGTCCCGAGATGCCCGATATGGAAGGGCTTTGCAACGTTCGGAGAGGAATAGTCGAGCACGACCGTCTTTCCGCGACCGACATCCGAGCCGCCGTAGGGTATCTCACCGGGGAAAAGGATGCTCTCAACGAGGGTATCGCGCAGATAGCCGTCGGAGACCCTGAAGTTAAGATAGCCGCCCGCACATATCACCTCCGAAATACCGTCGGGCAGCTCGGGCGTAAGTTCCTCGCAGAGCGTCGACGCAATAACGGGTGGCGCTTTGCGGAGTGTGCGCGAGAGCTTAAAGCACGGCAGTGCGATATCTCCCATCGAATTGTCGGGAGGATATTCAAGCATCTCGCAGAGCTCCTCCGCGGTCGGAGCGCTGTCGAACTGCGTCTCCATGACCGAGGCAAGCTTCTCCGATAATCTCTTTTTAACAGTCAGCATAAAAGTTACCTTTTTCCATTATTTATATAGCCACGACGGTACGAAAAAGCCATCATACCGCGCGGATAAACATACCACCCTATAATATACCATACATCGGCGGGAATTGCAATAGCAGAGGCGAAAATTTCACCCCCGTACAAAAAAACCACATTACACTCCGAAAACACAAGACCCGCCGCAGCCAAAACGCGGCAGGTCCCATAATTGATATTTTCCCACATGATACGCAGCGCATCGCCGTGCACTCATGTCAAAGTCGACGGCGACAGCGTGCAGTCACGTCAGAATCGTCAGCGCGACAAGCACAGCCGCCTGAATGAGCGCACATATAGGCACACCGATGCGAAAATCACGATGACGTGTCTTATGATGCATCAGGTGCATGCCGATAAACGAGCCGATACCGCCGAAAAAAACCGTGAAAAACCAAAGCGCCGCCTCGGATATTCTCCATCCGCCCCTGCGGGCATGATTTTTGTCGATTATAAAAAGCAGAAGCGATATGATACTCATTATGATAGCCAAGATAACAACGCAGCTTCTGACCGTCAGCTCAACAGCAGCACCGTCTGTATTCATCGTCGTTTTCCTCCTGCCTTACTTGTTGAATATCTCGGAGAAGCGCTCTCGCGCCGAACTGATATCTTCGGTCGCTATCTTCTCGTAGCCGATAAGCGTGTATGTATTGATAATAAGATGACGGAAATGCGGGTCATCAAGCGCGCTGCATATGAACGACTGACGGGGCGAGTTGATATCCTCACCGCTTATTTGGAAAAAATTGTGCAGTCGGCAAATGTTCATCACACGCGCAAGCTGCTCGGGCGAGTTGCGGGTGGGCATGTATGTAACGGCGTCAAAGCCGAGCCCCTGAAGCACACAGACGACCGAATCGAGATATTCATCCTCAAAGCGCTGCGATTTTTTGTCGCCCGTCACCGAATCGCCGACATCACCGAGATACGCATATGCCGCTATGCCGCCGTTGTCGTGCACCATCTTGACGAATGTCATTGCGTCGGGCAGCTCGTCGGTCGCGGGTATGTATACCTTTCCGATAAGATCGCTCTTGAGCACGCCGAGAAGATCATACGCATAAAAATCAGGGTGCGCGTCGAGCAGCTTGCGGCGGTTTTTATCCGAGAGCTTCATGCCCATCTCGTCGCCGAGAAAAGCAACGACCTGCTCGGGCAGCTGATAACGCTCGATAATCTTTTTCGCAAGGGCAAACATCAGATGGCGCTCGGTCACCGTTCCGCCCTTTGCGTAATTGGAGCTCGGAAGAACGTCGGTATCGAAATCGACGCTCATGTCGTACGGCTCCATCAGCTCGTTTATCCGCTCACACATGGCGCGGTTGCGAACATTTCTCTTCGCGCGATAGGGCGCGAAAAAGTCATTGACCTTTTCGAGATTGCCATGCGGTATGCCGTGCATCGCCACATATGCCACCGACACCTGATCGGGATTATTAATGCGTCTGCCGCACAGCACCGTATCCGACATATCGACCCTGCATTCCACGCCGCATGTCACGGGCATGCCGAGAATATCGGCAGCCTCGAGAAATTCGTGCGCTCCCGCCGTCGAATCGTGATCCATTATGCCCGCCGTTCCGAGCCCGTGCCTCCACGCGGTGTAGACCGCCTCGGTCGGTGTGTAGGGCGAAAACGAATACGTTGTATGGATATGGTTGTTTACATAAGAGGTCTCGGGTGGGGGCTGAATCTTGCCCGCATCCAGCTTTGCTCTGATCTCACGAAGCTCATCGAGTGTCATCATGACAGGAATCTCCTTACAGTAAGTGATTATGTGCTGTTACAAATCGTCTTGAAGTCGCTGTGTATTCGCCGTGTCTGCTATGTAACTATTAAGCTGTGGGTGTGGTGTATGTTTGTTTTTCGATATAATTTATATGGCTTGCTCCTCTCGGAGCGATACGTTCTTCTCTTTCTTTTTTATGCCGCCTCGGGCAATATCGTGATGTTTTGCAATAACCAAGGAACGATGAATCCCGCGCTTTTTTTAACTAAAACATCCTTTTTAACATCCTTGATAATTTTTCGGTCTGCGTTAACTATCTTTACTCTGTCTCTTTCAGCGTCCGGCAATTATTTCAGTCTGAACTTTCCCTCACGGAAACTTTCTTTATTCTGTATCTTTCAGCATCCCGCTGTTATTTCAGCCTAAGCATTTTTCCTTCCGTCTCAAAAGGACTTTCAGGTCTGCGCTTTTTTAGCCGAGCCGCCGCGGGGAGAGATAAAAAAGATGCAGAAGCGTCGAAACACGACTCGTCGCCGTACAAGCGTATGGCAGAGACGGGTTTCGGCGATAGAAAAAGCGAAAACGTCAAATCTTATGCAGGAATCCGCAAGGATTCCGACACATTACCCGCCATATGGGACATACTAAAGATTAATTATCATAGTCCGTTTTCACTTTTTCGGTCTGTGCTTCTTTAGCCGAGCCGCCGCGGGGAGAGATAAAAAAGATGCAGAAGCGTCGAAACACG
>OIYS01001421.1_pt1 | contig 12156 bp, 10 predicted proteins | sample 1588271 | NCBI WGS metagenome assembly OIYS01 (sample SAMN03283286) | human gut metagenome | biome: human-associated habitat; material: feces | host: Homo sapiens | place: Peru | collected 2012
TTCGAATTAATATTTTTTCTGATTTTTTGGTATCACATCATTTACAATTATACAAAAATTAAGAAATGCTTATTCATTTGTTTTTTTTACCTTTTGGAAACCATTAACTAAAGTAGTCTCATCACTTTTATAAATTTTTTTCTTATAAATATCAAGTGCTTTAAGTGTTGCACGCCTAACAGTACCAACACAAACACCAAACTCATTTGCTACATCTTGATCAGTTACAAACTCCCTATCAACAACTTTTAATCTAGCATAAGCTAAAGCAGCCTCTGAAGTAGGCATAAAATCTATCATTTCCGATACAGACATTAACATCGAATTAAGTAAATCAAATTGTTTACTATCAATCAAATTTAAAGATAAGACTCCATTCATCTCCTCTTCAATAATTGAATCTATTAAAATCCTATCATTATCCATTTCACTAAATAATACTTGAAGTTCTCCCCTCGAAAGAACTTTATCCGGATGCTTTTTAATATTTTTTAAAATCTTTCGCATTTTAGGTATGACCTTATACAAACGCTCAGACAATGTGTTAGTCCAATTATCATCTTTTTCTGCCCTAGTAAGATCATCCCCATAACGCATTCTTAATAGTTTTCTTTCATTATAAGACAATCTAGAAACCATATTATCAACCTGTAATTTTGAAAAAGGAACAAACTGATCATATAAATTCTTAACCTTACCATTATAATAGTCAGCTATATTATTCTTTATATTGCCAAAAGCAACACTTTCCCTATATCCTTCTATAGCAGCAAATGCTCTTTCAGGATTATCCATATATAATGTTAAAGAGTTTACATTTGAAGAACAAATAAATTTAGAAATAGCTTTAGATTCAATCTGCCGAACCCTTTCTTTTGTATATCCCCATTCCTTTCCAATTTCCTCTAACGTATATATTCGATCAAGAAAACCAAAGCGTAAAAGCAAGATTTTCCTTTCTTTATCAGTCAGTAAAGTATTATTAAACAATTCATCCGTATCAGCAATCATATTATTATTTTCACTCTCATCATAAATATCAGAATCACTTGAAACAAACTCTAGTAATTCAACACCATCACGTTCATCAGAAACCATACTATTAAGACTAATAGCATCATCTTTTAAACTGTTTAAAAGTATTGCCTTTGATACAGATATACCCATATCTTCTGCAATTTCCTCAATCTTAGGTATTCTACTTAATTTAATACTAAGCTTCTCACTTACCCTATTAAATTTTAAAACATTTTCTTGAAGATGAATTGGAACTTTAATATTTCTTGATAATTCATATGAAGCTCTAGAAACAGCTTGCCTAATCCACCATGTAGCATAAGTAGAAAACCTGCACCCCATATTTAAATCGAATTTATCTATAGTGTTTATTAACCCAATATTTCCCTCTTGAATTAAATCAAGTAAAGAAACTCCCTTGTTAGCATATTTTTTAGCAATACTAACAACTAGCCTTAAATTTGAATTTATCAACTTATCTCTAGCAACTTTATCACCGGATTTTGCCCTAACTATAAACTCCTCAGTTTCTAAAGTAGAAAGTAGTGGATATTTTGATATTTCTTTAAAATACATTTTAATACTATCAGGAAGATCAGCAATATTATTAGAATTAGTAACAACAGAATCATTATCAATTTCAATACCATTTTTTAAACAATATCCACTCAATAACATAACTAAAATTTCATCATCAGAATAATAAATATGTGTTTTCAAAAAATCTCTATTGCTTTTACATAAACACCTGATAAGAGAACATAACTTATTATTGTCCATCAACTTTAAATAATAAGATGAAAAATCTATATCAAAATCTCTAAATGAGCTAGTAATCTTTTTAAGCTCAATAATATTATCCTCATAATTATCACTAACACTAACACATTTGTTTAAATAATCATTTAACACATCAATAATTTTATCATCAGTAATTGCCATTAAAATCCCTCCATATCATTTAACCTTTTTTAACATTTTAGATGATAATCCTACAAACTCAGCCAAGTTTATAACATCATAATTAGAAGAAAGTTTTTTTAAAGCTTTGTTTTTATAATAATATGTATTTTTACAATTATCATCACCTAAAGCTTCTTTTTGCACATCTTGTTCAAAACCAAAATAACTTAATAAACAAAATCTTTCCTTATCAGTCAAATCAGTCTCGGCAATAATTCTATCAAGTTCTCCAATCAAAAAGTTAGACTCTACTCTATCAATAACATCCATATCGCCAGGGATATTATCTACTATAGGCAAAAAGCCATCATCAGTAGCTATATCAGAATAAGAACTATAATAACTATTAAAACTTGAATATATACTAATAGCATGATAATTTTTTTAATAAGCCCCAATTCTTTAGAAGTAATACCTAATATATCACAAGCAACATCATCTTTTAATTTTTTACACTCAGACTCGTATTGATAACTAAGTTTTTCATATTTATGAATTAAAGAATGGATATTTAATGGTACGGAAAAAGAATAAGCAACTTCGCCACAATATTGATACAAACTATTAATAATACACCTATATGCATAAGTAGAAAACTTCGTTCCTCTAGTAAAATCAAACCTATCTATCGCCTTAATTAAAGCAATACCATTAATCTCAAATTCATCATGATAACAATTAAAAAGTTTTTGTAAATCAACACTTTTTAAAACCATTCCCTTGGCCACTGATAAATTAGGATAATAACCAATAATATCAAAAAAATGATTAAGAACTTCTGTTAAATTAGAGCCATCATAATTTTGAAACAAATATTCATTAAGAAAATAATTAAATGCTCCACTCGAAATCAATTTTTCTATATATTCACTGTAACTAACCCAAAGTCTAGAAAAAATATAGCTATTAAAATCTTCACAAGTGCTACTACTAAAATTTTTAGTAATAGAATTAACTAATTTAGAAAATTTTCTTTCATTAAATCCAAGATATTCAAACTTATTTTTATAGTATTCTAAATCAATAATCGCCATAAAAATCCCCCTGTCAAAATTACTTATTATATTACCGATTATTTTTTAATTGCTTAACTAACTTTTTTGCACTGAAAGGATATTCACTACAATCAGCCAACAATTCAGCATCAGAACAGGTAACTAGTTTTTTTAAAGCATTCTTTAAAATTATGTTAATATTTTGCCTAGAAGTACCAAACAAATCACCAATAGCTTGAAGACTAAGAGGTGAATTACCATAAAAACCAAACCTAAGTCTAACAATTTCTAACTGTTTATTAGTTAATGACTTTTTAAGTATATTATCTATAATTATCCGATTCAAATCATCTTCATGTTCTTCAAATATAGAACTATTAGGATCTACAATTAAACTTAAAAAATCATCCGAATCACATTCACCATCTTTAATAATAGGTGCGTCCAAACTTCTAATATTATAGTAAGCATTATAAATATCATATATTCGCTGAGAACTAACATTAATGCTTTTAGCAATCTCGTCAATTTCTGGCTTTCTACCCAAAGTTTGTTCTAATTCTATCTCCTGTTTTCTAAATTTACTAATAATCGTCCTGGCATCAACTGGTAACTTAACCTGATTATATTTAGATATAGCCTTACCGATTTTAGTCTTAATACAATATCCAGCATATGTAGAAAATTTAAACCCTTTAAAAGGATCAAACTTATCAACTGCTTCAACTAAACCAAAATACCCTTCTTGAAAAAGATCCATTAAAGAAAGAGATGTATAATCACTTACCTTACTTGCAAAATACAGAACAAGTCTATAATTTCTTTCTAAAAATTCTAGTTTACTATCTTCATCACCCGATCTAATCCTTTCAAAATATTTAATTTCTTCTTCCTTAGTAATAGGAGGTCTTTGAGAATTTTTACCTGAATATATTAGTTTTATTCCATCATCATCAAAATCAGAGCCAAAACCATTATAAGCTTCTTTAATAATCTTTTTTTCTGAATCAATAATAGCACTACTGACAAATAATTTTTCAAAAGTTATATTACAAAATTTAGTTAAAGAAGGCCTACCCTTTATTTTATCAACTATCAATTTTAAATTATCGCATGACTCAAGCATACCAACATATGAAAAATCATCACCATCATAACCTATATCACTTAAAAAATCATCTAATTCATTAATCTTATTCATACATTCACTAATACTAGCTTCCGAAATGTTAAAGGTATCAACTATATTAGATATAACACCATAATCGCCATTACCTAAAAGAGTTCTAATATATAATTTTGCATCATTTTCTAAAGCCTTATATATATCAGTAGCACCACTAGAAATAATACTAGATATAGCCTTATCAAAATCAAATTCGGAAAAGTTGACATAATTATATTTTGTTATTATTTTATCCTTTAAATCTTCCATTATAATCTCCTGTATTAACTAACTTTTTACTCTTAATTTTAGCTTTATTTTCCATATTAAGTATATGATCAACACCTTTATAACTTATAGTTTTATTATGTTGATCTCTAAATAGTTTAATCTTTAAATCTGAAAAAGGATCATCATAATACTCAGATAATAGTTCAGCACCACCTCCGGTGCGTAATTTACCAAGAGCAGCACTATTAAGTTGTTCAATTCTTTGAACAGTAACCCCTAATTTTGAAGCAATATCCTTTCTGGATAGGTAAACCCCATCATTTCCCAATCCATAACCAAGTCTAATTACTTCTCTTTGATTTTTATTCAATTTAGATAGTTCAAACGCTTCTTCAATCTTAGCAGAAAGTTCCTTGTTTTCCATTTTTTCTTCTACCGATGAATCATCATCCGCTACAGTATATAAAAGTTCACCATCAGGCCTATCATTATCATCAATAGTCGTTGTATTTAAGCTATCACAAAAATTATCAGCATTATAAAGCACTAATAACGTTTTTGTATCAACACCAGCCTTTTCAGCTATCTCAGCTATCCTAGGCTCTCTTCCCAGTTCCGCACTTAATATAGCACTTATCTTTTTACATTTCATAAGTAAAGAATCAGCACTAGGTGGTAATCTAAATGGTTTAAAATATCCTATAGCCCTAGTAATAGAGCACTTAATCCAATAAGCCGCATAAGTAGAAAATTTCCATCCCTTATCTGGATCAAACTTATCAACTGCCTCATTTAATCCAAAATATCCCTCTTGAAAAAGATCAAGCAATGAAAGTGTCGTAAAACTTCTTTTTCTTTTAGCAAAAAATAAAATAAGCTTAAAATTTCTCTCCAAAAATTCATTACGACTTAAAACATCACCACTTCTTATTTTTTCAAAATACTCTTTTTCTTCTAAAGCAGTAAGTGGTGGTAAATTCATATATTTACTATTTTTAGTAAGAAAGTTAGCATTTTCATCACCAGAAATACAAGAAGTATCATAAGACTCCTCATTATATTCACTAACATCATTAACAATATCATTAGCTAATAACATATTTTGAATAGTTGAACTATCATATTCATAATCCTTATCTAAATTAGAAACAAGCATTCTTAACTCATCACAAGAATCAAGCATCTCAATAAGATTAGGTACACTACAATCAAAAGATATTTCATCAAGGAAACTACCTATTTTATTAATAGCATCCAAACTAGTTTTAAAATCCGCTTTATAAAGATCAAAATTAAGAAACCCATCAATTATAATCTGATAGCAGCCATCATTTAAACACTCACCTATATATTGATACACTTTAGTCATTAACGTTTTTTGAATAAGCGAGATTTCACGATTATCACAAGATGATAGTATATCATTAATTACACCATCAAAATCAAATGCAGAAAAGTCAACAAAAGGATACTTTTTTGCTATGATTTGCTTCAAATATAAAATATCATAACCCATTACGGTTCCCCCTCATATAATACCGCATCACCAAGTACACATATAATAACACAAACAGGAAAATTATTCAATTAAAAAAAGATTACATCAGTAATCTTAATTTATAAATATTTATTCATCACCTTTATCTAGTTGAACTAAAACTTCTCTAGGTTTAGATCCATTAGCTGGACCTATAACACCACGTTCTTCTAAAAGATCAATAATTCTAGCAGCTCTATTATAACCAAGTTTAAATTTTCTCTGTAAAAGTGAAGCACTAGCCTTCTGAGTATTAATAACAAACTCTACGACTTCTCCATATATTGGATCATCATCATCAACAGATTCCCCTTCACCAGAGAGTACAGATTTATCCGATTTATCAATAGCTTCCAAATTAAGAAGAGATTCATCATATTGAGCCTTTTGTTGTTCTACAGTGAAATCAATAAGGCGCTTTATCTCATCATCTGTAATAAAAGATCCTTGAATACGTACAGGAGAATTCATTCCAATTGGCAAAAACAACATGTCTCCTCTACCAAGTAATTTTTCAGCACCAGTTTGATCCAAAATAGTTCTTGAATCAATTCCTGAGCCTACTGCAAAAGAAATACGTGAAGGAATATTAGCCTTAATTAAACCAGTAATTACCTCTGTTGAAGGTCTCTGTGTCGCAACAATTAAATGAATACCAGCAGCACGAGCTTTTTGTGTAATACGTAAAATTGAATCTTCAACCTCTTTAGCAGCTACCATCATCAAATCGGCAAGCTCATCTATAATAACAACAATATATGGCATTTTAGCCTTTGAGACATCGTCACTTTTATGATCAGCATTCCATTTTTCAACATAAGCATTATAGCTTTCAATATTTTTAGTTTTGCTTTCACTAAATGTCTCATATCGTCTTTCCATTTCATTAACCATTTTACTAAGAGCAACAGCTGCCTTTTTCGGATCTGAAACAACAGGACATAATAAATGTGGAATACCATTATATACAGAAAGTTCTACTACCTTAGGATCAACCATAACTAATTTAACTTCATCAGGTCTAGCCCTCATTAATATAGAACATATAATGCCATTAACACAAACAGATTTACCACTACCAGTAGTACCAGCTATAAGTAAATGTGGCATCTTATTAATTTCACAAACACCAATATCACCCATAATACTCTTACCAAGTGGAACCATCAATTTCTTATCTAAGGAGTTTTGCATTAACTTACTACTAATAATTTCATAAAAACTAACAGGAGTTGCTACATCATTAGCAAACTCAACACCAACTGTATTTTTACCAGGAATAGGTGCCTCAATTCTAACATCTTTTTTAGCAAGAGCTAAAGCTATCTCCCTATTAATTGAAGTAATTTTATTAACCCTAGTACCACTAGCTATTTCAAGTTCATATTGTGCAACAGTAGGACCAATATGTACCTCAACTACTTTAGCAACTATCTTAAAGTCCTTTAAAACACGTTCAAGTATCTCAATATTTTTCTCAATTGACGCCCCATTATCACCCTTTTGCTTCTTTTTAGGTTGAGTCAAAAGACTAAGTGGTGGTAATTGATACTTATGATTATAAATACTCTTATCAGTACTTTCTTTAATAGAATTATCACTACTTATATTATTAGAATCATTAATTTTAGTAATTTCATCAATACTAGTAATTTTAATCTTTTTATCAGCATCAGGTAACTCCTCATCCTTATTATCATTAATAATAACTGAACTCTTCTTTTTATTATTCTTTCTTTCTCTACTCATTTCTCTACCCTTAGAAAGAACATCCTTAACTTTATCAAATATAGAAAAACCAGTAAATATAGAAGCACCTAATATAATTAATACCCAAGATATTATCTGCATACCAGTATATGAAAATAATTTAGTAAAACAAATCGCTAAAGCTCCACCAATTAACCCTCCACCAACAGCAAACCAATCCTCAAGTATACCATTATTCATAATACTATTAAATCCAGCAACTAACTGATTAACTGTCTCTTTAAAAACTAAAACAATATTACTATTATTTTGAATAACAAACTCCTTATGCATCATAGTTAAAAGTCCAAGAACAAAAACATATAAACCAACTAATTTAGTTGAAAAAAAGTCAGGTTTATCCCTTTTTAATAACATATAACATCCAACTATAAATAGTGAAAGTAAAAAAGGAATATATAAAGATCCAACTAAAAACAAGCCAAAAGAAGCAAACATCCTACCAACTGGTCCATATTTACCAATTCCAAGAATTGAAATTAAAACTAAAATAACCCCATATAATTCAAAACTATATTTAAACTTTGTTTTAACAACTTTTTTCTTTTTACGTTTAGCCATACAATATCTACTCCCATCCTAACAAGTTAATTGTATCAAACAACTTAAAATAAGTCCATCAAAGAAGAAAACAAAATAAAAAAAAGTCAAATTATTGACTTAATTATCTCATCTTGTTTTAACTTTTACTTTTGCTTTTAAATCTTCAAAGTTTTCCCTATGTTGTTCTAATGGAGCACTAATCTTATTTACAAATGAACCAGTATCACCATACTCACTTCTCTTACATTTAGCTAATTTCAAAAAGTCAGTAACATCACGATAACTATATTTATCGATTGTATTAGCATTAATCTTTCTAATTCCTGCCTGTCTTCTTTTACTAGGCCTAACTCGCTTACATTCAACGACATCATTCATAATGTTTTCATTCTTTAAAAACATTTTATATTTTTGAATGTCTTTAACCCTCTTATGAACACTAGCACCTTTAACAACATTTTTACCTGTAATATATAAGAATATAGCAGTAGCAATCAAAGTTGGAACATTAACAGCAGTACATAAAAGTGCTATATAAAGTATAGAAGCCCCACCAAAAACAGCTGTTCTAACCCTGCGTTTCTTAAGTTCGGCTTTATACAAATTCTCATCAGAAACAATTGCTTGTATTTGTCTTTTTTCTTCTGTTAAAACTTCTTTCTCTCTACTTATAGAATATGCCTCTCTACTAGTAGAACCATCAGCATAATAAATAATTAATTCTCCATTAACAATTCTATGTCTTAATATATAATTATTATTATCACAAAACTCTTTTTTCATCGAACCCCTCCGTAAAAATTAAGCTCTTGATACGTATTTACCATCACTAGTAGAAACTATAATCTTTTCACCCTCATTAACAAATAAAGGTACACGAACAACAAGTCCTGTCTCACATTCAGCATCTTTTAAAGCATTATTAGTAGTATTACCTTTAACAGCAGCTTCAGTATGAGTAATAATAAGTTCAACTTTATCTGGTAAATCAATACCTAAAACTTCACCTTCAAACATAGTTATATAAACTTCTAAATTCTCTATTAAGAACTTTGCTCCGTCCCCAATAGTGTCCTTAGAAAGTTCTAATTGCTCATATGTATCCATATTCATAAAATAATAAGTATCATTCATTGAATATAAATATTGCATTAATTGTTTTTCAATTCTAGCAGTTGCCACCTTAACTCCAGCATTAAAAGTCTTTTCAAATATAGCTCCAGTCCTAAGATTTTTAAGTTTAGCCTTTACAATAGCTGCACCCTTCCCTGGTTTAACATGCTGAGTATCCATAACAACATAAATAGCGCCTTCCACTTCAATAGTGATGCCATTTTTTAAATCATTAGTACTTATCATCTTTCAGACTCCTTTTATTTTTCTTCCTTATGAACTGTATGCTTTCTACATCTAGGGCAGAACTTATTTATTTCAAGACGATCAGTATTCTTTACGTTTCTATCAGTTCTATAGTTTTTTTCATCACATTCACTACATTTTAACGTCTTATTTTGTCTATTTCCTACTTTTGCCATCTATATCCCTCCTTACGTCTACCGGTATTATACCAGACTTTCATACCAATTGCAAAGATTTTTTTGTTTATTTAAAGAAAAAGGGGCCTATTTTCCCCTTAAATTATGCTTTAATAAATACAAATACAATAAACCACCAATTACAACAATAAATACTCCCAAAAACATAACATACATAATACCAGGACCACCAGTATTAGGAAGCACATTTATTTTTTGATTTACAATTACATAATTATTATTATTATAATCTTCACCATCTATCTTAATATTACCATCACTATCTACCACAACAGAAAATGTATCTTTATTAATTACATATCCACTTGCAACTCTAGATTGTTTTAAAGTATAAGCACTATCAGGTAAAACTCTAAAATTAAGTTTATCATCACTAGAAACATCATTTCCATTAATAGTTAAACTAAACTCAGAACCAGAAAGATTATTATTATCTTTATCAGTTACTCCAACACTAAGCACTATATCACTTACTTTAAAGCTATTAGTATCAGAAATAACATCATCCGTTAATTCATAATTATCAATATTAGCTAAAGCTCCCAATACAGACACTTTATTAGTATAACTTTCAACTTTCTTACTTAAAGTAGTCCCTGAAGTCTTGTATTTAGCAATTATTTCAATACTTCCAAGAGCCTTAATAGTTGGTATTTTAACATAATTATTATCAACGGTATAATTACTAGAAGAAACTACTTCAATACCACTAAGTCCCATCTCTACTATTACATCACTAACACTAAAGTTAGAATTAGGATTAGAAACAACTATTTTAAAGTCAACAATCTCTCCTTTATCATAACATGGCCTATATTGATCTATAGTATTACTTATTTTTAAATCAAACTTAGTAGGTAGAATCTTCCACTCACCATAAATAACTACATCTTCCTCTGGCATAATAAATGTTTTATCTTTATACCATCCTAAAAACTCATACCCACTTGCAGAAACATTATCACTAACAGTAACAGTATCTCCTGGATAATAACTAGCCTCTATTGGCAAAAGTTCATTTGCATTATCAGGCATATCAGTTCCCTGAAATTTATAAGTAACTTTATAACTAATTCTCTCAAATGAACCAACTATTTCTACATTCTTATTAGAAATAGTAAAAATTGATGAAGAAAGACCCGTATCACTATTAATATCAGTAATAAACTCTACATCATTAGAAGTCCAACCAGTAAATCTATAACCATCTATAACATCTCCAGCTTTTAAAGAATCAACAGTAACATCTTCCCCTTCACTATATAATTTAGTACTAGGAATAGTATATCCATCAGGAATATCACCATCTACTCTATATGAAACACTATAAGTTTTATTCTTGGTAAAACTACCTGTAAATACAACATCCTTACTAGGCATAACAAAAGTTCCTTTTTCACTATCAACAGTAACGTCACTACTACTCCAGCCACTAAAAGTATATCCACTCATAACAGGAGACATCGATACTGAAACTGTATTACCTTTTAAATAAGTTTGTGCCTCTGGCAAACTAGGCGCTCCAGCAACATCACTAGAATATTTATAAGTTACAGAATATTTATTACCAGATACATCTTCATCATCATCAGTATCTCCCATAAAAGCATGAACTGTATTAGAAAATACTGGAAAATCTCTTTCTCTAGCAAATGCTGTATTATAAAAATCCATTCGTGCAGTTGTTAATTTAGGTGTTTTAGTAACAATACCAACAGTCAGTTTACAACCAGCTTGTAAATTTTTAACACTAAAAGATACCTTATTAGTAGTCTCATCATACACTAAACTGTCATCGACAACATAACCAACACAAGCACTACCTGTTCCTCTAGTAACAGCCCCAATATCACTATCAGCCACAAACTTCTGAAAGACTAACCCTTCAGGAAGCTTATCCTCAACATAAATATAATCACTATAAACTTTAGCTAAGGAATCATCTCCAGAAACTGAAACCTCCCTATCTTTACCATCATAAATAACATCAATATAATAAGTCAATAAAGATTCAGGAGCAACTCTAGCATCATTTTCCAAGACATCAGAAAAGGAAGCATTAATATAGAATAAAATAGCAATCAAAACTATAACTATTAATCCAATAATTATATACTTAGTCTTCCTCTTCATCATCCCACCGCCTTAACAGTAGCTTTAAAACCATAGTAATTATTACTCCAAAGAGCAGTTTCAAAAGTAATTTTTACATAATTTCCAGAAAAAGTAAATGTTTTAGTTGTTCTTGTTGTACCACCTAATTTTCCACTAATATCATTACCATCTGCATCATATATATTAATCCAATCATAATCAACATCCCGTGTTTGATAATCAATCGTAACAGTTATCTTTTCTGCTCCTTCAAAAGTTTTTTCC
>OIYS01001422.1_pt1 | contig 12154 bp, 10 predicted proteins | sample 1588271 | NCBI WGS metagenome assembly OIYS01 (sample SAMN03283286) | human gut metagenome | biome: human-associated habitat; material: feces | host: Homo sapiens | place: Peru | collected 2012
GCAAAAGTAGAAAATGCTACAGGAGATGTTACATACTCATTAAGTAATACATTATGTATGGGTATTGATGCTAAAACTGGAGTTATTACAGCTAAAAATAATGGTGCATGTTCAAAAGGTGCAGCGATTAAAGTTTATGCAAAAACACCAAGTGGAACTACTGCTGAGCAAACAATTTATTATGAAAAAGACTTAGAATTAACATCAAAAGGAGAGTCTTATAGTAAATATGCTTCTTTTTATGGAGATAGTAATGGTTATTATGTAACTGCAAATCAAAATGTAACTTGGGATGTAACTTTAACTTCATCAGTAAGCTATGAATATACATATAATGATTTTATAAGTAAAACATCAACATCTGTAAAAGGTGGTTATACTTTTGATACTATTGTAGCATCAACGGGTGCTATTAGTAGAGTTAGTGGTGATGTAAGATTACACGCAAAAACAAAAGCAGAACAAAAATTCTTTGTTGATATAAAGATGGTTGTTAATTAATATTAAAAAAGTATTCAGTAAAAAAGAGTAAAAATAATTAAATTGATAAAAATAGATAAAATTTAGTAAAAACTAAAATTATCTATTTTTTTCTTCTCAAAATTACAAAAACTATTCCACTACAAAAAGACCTTTTTTAAGGTTTAAAAAAATTTTAAAAAATATAATAATTTCAAAGAACAAATATAGTATAATTTAAGTATCAAATCTTAACTGAAAATTAGTTTCTATATTGTTAAAATTCTCTTCTCATTTTTCTGCTCATTACTACATATCACCTTTTTATTATGTAATAATTATATCAAAAATATTTGCGAAGAATATTTACTCTTTTTCACTGTTTGCAATCTAAAAAATTGTAAATATCCCTGAATTATGTTATAATAATGTCAATAACATTAAGGAGGGTATTGGTATGAATCAAAATATTGAATATGTATTAATGAAGAATATAAAGGGAAGATTTAAAACAATAGACTACTTGTTAAAAAACAATTATACTACTTTGGAAGAAATAACAGATTTTTATATTAATAATTCCGTAAATGTTGACTTTGAGTGTGACATTGATTTTTTTAATGAATATAAAGATAAAGGGTTAAATATTTTTGAATTGACTGAAAAGTACATTAATTCAGGTAATAAATCGGAGTTTGCAATATTTAAACTTGCAAAAATTCCAGGGGCGAATATAAGTGCCATTGAAGATTATTTTATTCTTATTAAAGACTTTTATCATTTGAATTTGCTGGCTCAAAGTGTACCAGGAGCTAATTTAAAAAAAATTGAAAAGGCTATAATTGATGGCTATAGTAGTTATGAAAAATGGACAGATAGATTTTTGATTACCTCTGTTATAGAAATTTTATGTAACTTAACAAGAATAGATGGCGCTAATATAGAAGCGATTGAAGATCTTGTAATTAAGCTTGCAACATTAGATAGCTATATTGAATTTGTAAAAAGAGCAGCAAATATTAATTTTGAAAAATTAGAAGATGCTTATATTTCTAAAGTTAAGAAAACTAATGCCAAAGGTTTTGCATATGTTGATTTTGTTTGTTCTGTGCCAAATGCTGATGTAAATAAATTTGAAAACGCAGTTTTACAAGCAAAAGATTATGTTGTTGCCTATGAATTTGCCACTCGTGTTAAAGACGCAAACGTAGGAAAAATAGTTAGATTTATTATAGATGGTTTTCAAAAAGAAAATGCTTTATCTATAAATACATATCATGTATATTTAACAACTCTTGCAAAATATGTTCAAGGTAAAGATTTAGAACTAGTTACAAATGAAATATTAAGAATATCAACTCCAATAGAATTGTGTCAATTAGCAGTTTTTGATAAATTTGATTCTAAAATAGTGGAAGATGCTTTAATAAAAGCTAAAGATGGTGAAAGTATCAGAGTTTTTGCTGCTAATATACCAACCGCAAACATAAAAGCACTTGAAGATATTGAAATTAAATACGGAGATACCGAAAATTTAGTTATGTTTGCTGTGTCTGTTCCAAAATCTAATATAGATAAAATAGAAAATGAATTACAAAAAAGACCAGATGCAATGAGAATAATTGATTCTATTAAAAAAAATAAGTCTAATAAAAAAATATTAGAAAGATTAGCCAAAAGTGTAAGAAAAAATGGTGTTCCACAAGACACCAAAGATATTTCATACGTAGAAAAATTTTTAATGAAATTAGCCATTAAAGAAGAAATTAATGATAAAACATTTGCAAAAAATTTCAAGAAAACTTCTGAAACTATTAGAAAAATTTGTACCTCTGATAGACCAGTGAGATTTAAAGCTATAGATTATTTACTTGAAAGAAAACTAATTACTTTAGAAGAATTAATTAGTTATTATATAAAAAACTATACTAATTATAGTCTTGAATTTTTCTATAAATACAAGGAAAAATTAGACATTTTTAAAATAACAAATCAAGTTCTATCAACAGATGAGCTAACTTTTATTCTAGCTTTTGCTAAAATTCCAAGTGCAAATATAAGTGCAATTGAGGACTATTTTATTAGTAAAAAGAACCTACGTTTTTTATCAAGTCTCCCAAACGTTGATGCAAATAAAATTGAACAAGCCATAATAGATCAATGTAAAGGTTTTGAGAAATTAGAAATTTTAGAAGAAGATTTAAAAACTTTAATTTCACTAACAGAAGTAAAAGGAATAAATATTTCAATTATTGAAGACATCATTATTAAATATGGAAATGTATATGATTATATAAACTTTATTAGAAATGTCTCAACTGCAAATATTTCGAAGTTTGAAGATGGATTAATAGCTAAAACAGAAAAATCATATTATGCTGCAAAAATATATTGGAGATTTGTTGTAGGAGTTCCAAGGGCAAATATGGAAAAATTTGAAAATGCAATTTTAAAAACTAAAAATCTTGATATTATATGTAGATGCTTTGCTAAACAAGATGGAGCAAATGTTAAAAGAATTATAAATTTTGTCTTAAATGAATACAAAAAAGATAAAGAAAACAATAAAGATGTCCGTATTTATTCTGGATGTTTTGTAAATCTTGCTCAAGTAGCGGACAAAGAAGATTTAGAAATTTTAACTGACGCATTAATTTCTAGTGATTCTGAATTTATCACATATTTAGCTACCATTCCTGGAATTAATTTAGAAAAAATAGAAAATGTTGTGGTAGAAAGAAAGTATGTTCAAAGTGCACTTGCTATTGCATATAATGTTCCAACTGCAAATATAGAAAAGTTAGAAGATGTAGTCATTAAGTTTGGTAGTGTTTATGAAATAATGATATTTGCGTTAGTGATTCCAAACGCTGATTTAGATGTAATAATAAATGAATTATTAAAAAGACCAGATGCTTTAACTACAGTAAGAAGTTTTTTAATTAATGAAAATCTAGCTCAATTTATAAAAGAAAATAGAAAAGCAACAACAGAAGCTATATTATTTACTATTATAAATGTTTTAGAATTTAACAAGTTAAATAAAAAAGAAAGAGATTTGTATGCTACTGAAACTCAAAGTCGAGAAGAAACTGACAAATTATTCCTAGATGAATCACAAAAACTAGTTAGAAAAAAAGCAAATAATAAGATGGAGGCAATTAAATGAATCGAAACATTGAAAAAGTTTGTGAAATAAAAGATTTAGAAAAGCGTTTTAAAGCAATAGATTTTTTACTTGAAAAAGGTTATGTCACATTAGATGAATTATGTCTGTATTTTATAAAACTAGATGGTGGCATAGAGTTTTATAATAAATATAAAGATAGAGGTATAAACCTTGATAGAGTTATCGATGTTGCTATAAGTAATGATTACTTTAATTATTTAATAAAACTAGCAACTATCCCTGGAGTTAATATAAAAAAAATAGAAGATTTTTTTGTAGAACGAAAGTATTATTATGGTTTAGTAAAAATTGCTAAACATCCAAATGCAAATATAAAAAGGATAGAGCGAATATTACTGGCTGATATTTTTAAATCAGAAACAGCCTATTTAGATAATTGTGAATATATTGCCGAATTTGTTAAAATTCCTGGAGCAAATACAAAAAAAATAATAAATGCCTTTTTATCCAAATGGGAGCAATTTCCAAAAGGTTATTGTAATATAAATTATTCAAATGTATTAATAAAATTAGCTGAAGTAGCAGACAAAAAAGATTTAAAGACATTAACTAAAATAATATTAGAAAGCGAAGATAGTTTTCAAATATGTAGATTATTTGATGTTTCTGGTACGAATAAAACCCTAGTAGAAAATGCTCTTATAAAAAGAAAAGAATTCAGAATACTTACAGATTTAGCAGCCAAAAAGGAAGAGGTCAATGTTAGTAAATTGGAGCGTGTAATTATTCGATTTGGTAGCACATTAGATGTCATTGATTTTGCAATTAGTGTTCCAACCGCCAACATCGAATTAATTGAACAAGAATTATTAAAAAGATGCGATGCATTAATAAAACTTGAAATGAAAATTGAAGATTATTTAAAATTTCATCCCGAAGATTATAAAGTTATTAATTGGCTTTTAGGTGTAAAAAGACTAATAGAAAAAAGAGATAAACATGTAGAAATTTATTCATATATATTAAATATAGATACTCCTAGTGAGCTTAGCCAAGAAGAATTAGATGAATTATTCCTAGATGAATCACAAAAACTAGTGAGAAAACAAAAAAATGGCCAAAATAACTAAAAAGTAATAGAAAATGTTTGACAAACATATAATAATGGTGTAATATAATGATGTTACTTGAAAAAAGGAAAGAGATTTAGTATCCACCTGATTGCAAATAGCGATAGGTAAATGCCAATTAAGTATTTAAGTTTATTTGATATACTTTTTTATGGATGGATACTGAATAGGTATCCATTTTTTTGATGACAATGGAGGTGCTTAATATAGCAAAGTTTGATAGTAATGAACTACCAATCAATGAAAATATTCGAGTTGAAGAATTGATGGTAATTGGGCCAAATGGCGAAAAGATGGGATTAAAAAAACTAAATGATGCATTAACTCTTGCAGGTTATGCTGGACTTGATTTAGTTCTAATGAATGGTAATGGCGTACCAGCTGTTGCTAAAATAATGGATTACAATAAATATCGTTATGAAAAACAAAAGAAACTAAAAGAAAGTCAAAAGAAAGCAAGAGAAGCCAACAAAGAGTTAAAAGAATATCGTTTATCAGTAACCATTGATGTTGGAGACTTTGAAACAAGAAGAAAAAATGCTAAAGAATATCTTGAAAAAGGACATAAAATTAGGGCATTCATTCGTTTTAAAGGTCGTCAAATGGCAAGACCAGAATTAGGTCGTGAAGTATTACTTAAATTTGCGGATGCTTTAAGTGAGGTATCAGTAATTGAAACTGAACCAAAGCAAGAAGGAAGACAAATTGCAATGATTTTAGCACCAAAAAAGAAAGAAGGAAATTAGTATGGCAAAATGTAAACAAAAAACACATAGTTCAAGTTCAAAAGTATTTAAAAAGAAAAAAAATGGTACTTTAACTTATATGAAGTCAGGAAGTAACCATAAGACTGGAAAAGATACAGCAAAAGCAGTTAGACAAAGACGTAATAAAGGTACGTTAGCAAAAGGAGATAGTAGCAGATTAAAATCTGTTATCTAATCATGGAGGTGAAATAGTATGGCAAGAGTTAAAGGCGGAAACGTTTCTAAAAATAGAAGAAGAAAAGTTTTAAAAGAAGCAAAAGGTTACTTTGGAAGTAAACACAGATTATATAAAACTGCACAAGAACAAGTTTTCCATAGTGGAGCATATGCATATAGAGACAGAAGACAAAATAAAAGAAATTTCAGAAAATTATGGATTACAAGAATCAATGCTGCATGTCGTGAAAATGAAATTAGTTATTCAAAATTCATAAATGGACTTGCAAAAGCTGGTATTGAAATCAATAGAAAAATGTTATCAGAAATGGCTATTGATGATCCTAAATCATTTACAGCATTAGTTGAAACAGCTAAAAAAGCTTTAAATGGTGAAGTAAAAGTAGCTAAAAAAGAAGTTAAAGCTGAAACTAAAGAAGTAAAAGTTGAAAAGAAAGAAACTAAGAAAGTTGAAAAAGAAGATTTAAGTACAAAAACTTTAGCAGAATTAAAAGCACTTGCTAAAGAAAAAGGAGTAAAAGGTTACTCTACAATGAAAAAAGATGAATTATTAGCATCTTTAAAATAGTGCTTGCAAAAGAGTGAGTTTTAAATTATAATAAATATATCTGAAGTTTATTCTTGGTTTTGATATCTCCAAATCAATACTATGATTAAACCAATTAAGAAAGTGGGAGGAAAAATATTATGGCTTTAATGAAAGAAGAAAAAGCAAAAATCATCAAAGAATTTGCAAAATCTGAAAATGATTGTGGTTCAACTGAAGTACAAATTGCAATTCTTACAAATGAAATTAATAACTTAACAGAACATTTAAAAGAACATAAGCATGATTATCATTCAAAAAGAGGTCTACTTATGAAAGTTGGTCGTCGTAAAAAATTACTAGACTACTTAAAGAAAAATGATGTAGTAAGTTATAGAGAAGTAATCAAAAAATTAAATTTAAGAAAATAATCAAAAGGCACTTGTTTTTAGTGTCTTTTTGTTTTAGAAAGGATGTTTATGAAGAAAGTATTTAAATTAGATTTTGATGGAAGACAGTTAGTAGTAGAAACTGGAGAATTAGCAAAGCAAACAAATGGAGCAGTGCTTGTAAGATATGGAGATACAGCAGTATTATCTGTTTGCGTAATGGGAAAAAACCCACTATCACAAGATTTCTTTCCATTACAAGTTTTATATCAAGAAAGATTATATTCTGTAGGAAAAATTCCTGGAGGATTTATTAAAAGAGAAGGTCGTCCAAGTGATGCTGCAACCCTTGCTGCAAGACTAATAGATAGACCAATCAGACCAATGTTTGATGAAAATTTAAGAAATGAAATTCAAGTTATTAATACTGTTTTATCAGTTGATCAAGATAATTCACCAGAAATGACTGCATTATTTGGTTCATCTTTATGCTTAGGTATATCAAATATTCCATTTGATGGACCCGTAGCAGGTGTTATTGTTGGTTTAATTGATGGTAAATTTATTATTAATCCAACTGCAGAACAAAGCGATTTAAGTGAACTTCACTTAACAGTAGCAGGTACAAAAGATGCTATTTGTATGGTTGAAGCTGGTTCTAAAGAAATAAGTGAAGAATTAATGCTTGATGCTTTAATGTTTGCTCATGAAAATATTAAAAAATTATGTGAATTTGAACAAAGTATAATTGATGAAATAGGGGTAGAAAAAGTTGAACTACCTAAAGCAGAAATTGATTCTGAAATTGAATCAGCTGTAAGAGATTATGCAACATCTGATATGCTTGCCGCAATTCAAATTAAAGATAAGTTAGAAAAATATGCTAAAATTGATGAAGTAAAAGAAAATACAATGGCTCATTTTGAAGAAATCTATGCTGAAGCTGAAGATAAAAACAATAAAATGGCTCAAGTAAGCAAAGTTCTTCATTTAATCGAAGGCGGAGAAGTTCGTCGTTTAATCACTGATGAACATATTAGACCAGATGGCAGAAAGATGGATGAAATTAGACCACTTTATGCAGGTATTGACTTACTTGCAAGAACTCATGGTTCAGCACTATTTTCAAGAGGAGAAACACAAGTACTTGCTACAACTACCTTAGGAGCTTTAGGTGAACATCAAATACTTGATGGACTTGGAATTGAAGATACAAAGAGATTTATGCTTCATTATAATTTCCCACAATTCTCAGTTGGTGAAGTAGGTAGATATGGTTCACCAGGAAGAAGAGAAATTGGTCATGGTGCTTTAGGGGAAAGAGCTTTAGCACAAGTTATTCCATCTGAAGAAGAATTCCCATACACAATTCGTGTAGTTAGTGAAGTTTTAGAAAGTAATGGTTCATCTAGCCAAGCAACAATCTGTTCAGGATGCCTAAGTTTAATGGCCGCAGGTGTTCCAATTAAAGCTCCAGTTGCAGGTATAGCAATGGGACTTATTACAAGCCCAGATGGAAGCAAATATACAATTCTTACTGATATTCAAGGATTAGAAGATCATATGGGAGATATGGACTTTAAAGTTGCTGGTACTCGCGAAGGTATTACAGCTTTACAAATGGATATTAAAATTAAAGGTGTAACAAAAGAAATCCTTGGTGAAGCTTTAGCACAAGCTAAAAAAGCTCGTATGGAAATTCTAGATGTTATGGCCCAAGCTATTTCAGAACCACGTAAAGAAGTAAGTAAATATGCACCAAAGATTGAAACGTTTAATGTTGACCCTGAAAAGATCAGAGACATCATTGGTAAAGGTGGAGAAATGATTACTAAAATAATCCTTGAAGCTTCAAACGTCGCAACAGTAAATGATAAAGATGCTGTTAAGGTTGATCTTGAAGATGACGGAAGAGTAATAATTTATCATACTGATAAAGATATAATTGCCAAAACTAAACAAATGATCCTTGATGTTATTCGTGAAGTTGAAGAAGGTAAAGTTTATACTGGAAAAGTTACAAAAGTTGAAGACTTTGGATGTTTCGTAGAACTTTGGCCAGGATGTGAAGGATTAGTTCATGTATCTCAACTTGCTTGGGAAAGAGTAGAAAAACCAAAAGATGTTGTATCCATCGGAGATGAAATTATGGTTAAATCTTTAGGTTATGATAATCGCGGAAGATTAAATCTATCTCGTAAGGAATGTTTACCAAAACCAGAAAAGAAAGAAAAGGAAAAAAATGAGAAAAATAAAGATTAATTCTTTATATAAACATTTTAAAGGTCATATTTATAAAGTTATTGCTATTGGCAAAAATAGTGAAGATTTAACTGAAATGGTAGTATATGAAAATATAAAGACTCATGAAGTATGGATTAGGCCTTATGATATGTTTAACTCTTTAGTGGATCAAAACAAATACCCAGAAATTAAACAAAAATATCGTTTTGAAGAAATAAAAGAACCTGAAAACTAGTACAGGTTCTTTTATTATCTTGCTTAAATCTTACTTAAATCTTACTTAAACGTATTATTTTTTTTAACTCTTTAATAAAAATAGATTTCTTAAAAAAAGGCGCTAAAATATACACTTTATTTTTAGTTCTAGTTAATGCAACATAGAAAAGTCTACGTTCTTCAGAGAATAAATACGTTTTATCAGAAGGATGAAGTTCTTCGATTAATTTAGAATTTATGATTTTATTTGGAAAACCATATAATCCATCCGTTAAGTTTATTAAAATTACATTTTCAGCTTCCAATCCCTTTGAAGAATGAACACTCATAAATTCTTTTATTTCTTTATTACTAAATTTCTTAATATCAAAATTATTTCTTCCTAAAACAAGAATATCATTATTTATATTTTTAACTTTTTTATATAACTTACTAAAAGCTTTTCGGGGATTAATATAATAAATAAATTTAATTGGTTTATCAAAATGTTTATTACTAAATAGCTCTTTTTTTATTTGGCTTTTATTTTTCATAACAAATTTAGAACTAACATCTATAAGTTCTTGACTATTTCTATAAGTATATTTTAATTTTAAAATTACTGAATTTGGTATCAAATTTTTAAAGTTTAAAAATAGATTTATATCACAACCTGAAAAATGATAAATAGATTGATAATCATCTCCGACACAAAAAAGTATAGCATTTGATAACTCTTTAATCTTTTTTATAAGATTAAACCTAATTAAAGAAGTATCTTGAAATTCATCAATAATAATATATTTATAATCTAAATCTTCATCTAAAATTTCGGTAGCTTTAATAATTAAATCATCAAAGTCACATTTTCCACTTGAATATAAATCACTATCATATATACATTTTACAATATAAGTATACTTACTTAAAAATGAATTTTCAAAAAATAATTTCTTAAAATCATCTTTAGTTTTATTGTTAGTTTTATACAATTTAATTAATGTAATAATTAGTTTTTTTAAATTTCTATATTTATAACTTTCTAAAAATTTATTATAATCATATTCTTTAAAATATTTAAGCAATTCATCTCGTTTTTCTAATTCAATACTTTTAAAAAATTCATCAGTTACATATTCTAAATAATCGCTATTTACTAAACTATATTTAAAATGTTTTTTATCTAAAATAGACATTGCTAGCTTATGAAAAGTCATAATATCTACATTATAACTAATTTTCTTCTTTAAATCATTTACACTTTTATTAGTAAATGAAATGACAAGTATTTCACAAGGTTTTATATTTTTTTCGTTTACTAAATACTTTATTTTTTCAACAATTGTAAAAGTCTTGCCAGCTCCGGCCCCAGCGATTAAAAGGGTATTTTTATCACTTTTTATAGCTTCAAATTGATATTTATCTGGTTTCATAATCATCTTTTTGTTTTATCCAAATTAATTTTATCATATTGAAAAAAATAAGTCTATCAATTATAATTATTTTACGAGGTAAATTATGAAGTATGAAACAGTTTTAGAAATAGATTTAAAAAAATTAAAGAATAATACAAAATTACTAGCTAAAAGTTATAGTGATTATAAATATAAAATTGTAGATTTAAAAGATAATGCTCATGGATTAGGTTTAAAAATTATAAACACCATGGAAAGATATGGGATAAATTTTTGTCTTGTAGGTTCCTTAAAAGAAGCATTAGAAATTAGAAAATTCAATAAAAACATTCCTATTTTAGCTAGTTATTATGTAACAAAAGATGAAGTTTATGATTGTATAAATAATGATATAACCATTACAATATTTAGTAAAGAATATTTAGATAGATTACTAAACTTAAAATTTAAAGATAGCATAAACGTTCAAATACTTATAGACAATGGATCAAACATCCTCGGGGTCAATAAAAAAAGTGATTTAGAATACATAATAAAAAAAATTGAAGAAACTAAAAATATAAAATTAACGGGATTATATACGGATCTAACATCTTTTGGTATTTCAGATGATTATTACTATAACCAAGTAAATAATTTTTATAAAATAATAAAGCCATTTATAAATAAAGATATTATGATTCATTTAAATGAACCAATAATGTATCATACAAAACTAAAATATGTTAATGGAATAAGATTCGATTTATCTATTTTAGGCATTGAAGAAAATATTGAAGATGATTTTTTTACAAAAGTTAAAATCAAAAATATAGAAAAAAAATATGGAGCATTGGAATTTCCAAATATTGATTTAGAGCTAATTTTTAATATTACCAGTGAAGTAATGGAAATTAAAAAAGTATTAAAAAATACGTTGGTTGGTAGATCTTTTGTAGCAAAAGAAGATATGGCAGTAGGGGTAATTCCAATTGGTCATAAAGACGGTGTTACAAAATCAATTAAATTCGTAGGTATCGATAAATATAAAAGAGAAATTTTAGCAGATGACATTGACAAATTATTTGTAAGAATTGATGATGATGTAAAAATTAAAGATAAAGTTTATATATTAAATGAAGAACGCGATGTTTATGATTTTTTAACTAATCTACATACCAATAGATATTACTTAATGAGTATATTAAATCGTAATTTAACTAAAAAGTATATTAATGCCGAAGAAATTAATGATAATTTATTATAAAAGCCATTGAATTTGCATATAATTTAAGAAAAACACTTGTAAAAATAGTGTTTTTTTGGTAGAATTTAAAGTGCTGTAAATGCAAATATTAAACATTGGTGTGGATTAATTCATCGAGTGCCTAAAGAGGTGTTGAATTAAGTTGAGGCATCAAGAAGTTGAAAACGAAGGAGGGAATAATTTATGGCAGTAGTTTCTATGAGTTATTTATTAGAAGCTGGAGTTCATTTTGGACATCAAACTAAAAGATGGAATCCAAAAATGAAAGAGTATATTTTTACATCTAGGGATGATATTTATATCATTGATTTAGAAAAGACAAAATCATGTTTAGAAGTTGCATACGAAGAAGTTAAAAACATCGCAAGTAATGGTGGTAAATTCTTATTCGTAGGCACTAGAAAACAAGCACAAGAAGTTTGTTTAGAAGAAGCAACAAGAAGTAATTCTTATTATGTAACTGAAAGATGGTTAGG
>OIYS01001424.1_pt1 | contig 12146 bp, 10 predicted proteins | sample 1588271 | NCBI WGS metagenome assembly OIYS01 (sample SAMN03283286) | human gut metagenome | biome: human-associated habitat; material: feces | host: Homo sapiens | place: Peru | collected 2012
CAGGTCCTTACGATTCAGTATTAAAATCATATACATTCGTAGATAACCACGATAAGCCAAGAATATTACAATTTCTTTCAATGGATAGAGAATTGTTCTATGCAAACCTAAATGATCCGGCTCAATACGATAACAGAAAACGTGCGTTTGCAGTATTGAATCCTCATTTAAATTCAGAAGATTCTAATCTTGTAAACAGTTATGATTACTCTTTTGTGAGCCCTAAGGCTATTGCAAGAGGCGAATCATTGAACACGGCGTTTTATCATGCATTAGAAAAAATGAAAGCTGCAAAAGATAATAGTGGTAATCCACTAGTTACACCGGATAAGGCTAATGAAATTTATAACAAAGAAAAAGAAATAATAGCTGAAATTGTATCCGGTGAACATAGAGGAAAATCTTTTGAAGCCGATAACTTTGGTGTAATCGAATTTCAACAAGCATTAGATGTTGTTTTGAGAGATTTGAAACGTTATGTTTCTTTGTCACAATCTCAATATGATTATTTAGAAGGTGAAGTTTTTGCAAGAGCAATTGAGCCTGCTATGTCAAACGCTTTAGCAATGGACAAGTTCTTGATAAATTTACCTGGTATTCCGACAACATACGCAGGGGATGACTTAGGGGCAACAGGTGATGAAACAAAGACTAAGAACATTTATTTAAAAAACCGTGGTGCAAGTCACCCTGAATGGGTTGAAAAATATCCGTTTGTAAAAAGACATAAAGAAAACGAAGATTATTTGAAATTATTGCGTATGCGTCCTGCATTACACGCACTAAATGATGGTGCACCATTCTTATTACCTATGCAGTATGCAGATGGTCACCAAGTTTCAAGTTTGTTGAGATATGGAACAGACGGAAGTGCGGTTATTTCATTATTCAACGTAGCGGGAACTACTCATACTTATGACAAGTATTCAGATGCAAGCAAAGCTGCTGTTAAATTGGCAAATAATCAGATAAATATTTCTAAGGAAGATGACTTTACAGGTTTAAACGGCGGTTTGACTCCGGGAATGGAATTTATTAATGCTAATGACCCGAATGATAAGTACTACGTTTACCAAGAAGGTGGTACTGATAATTATTTCTTAGCTCATTCAAATAAAAACGAGCCGATTGTATTAAAAGATAATACTTTAACTTTGTATCACGCATCAGATGCTTTGAAGAAACAAGACAAAGAATTTATGGCAAATGTAAAAAAAGCCAAAGATTCAAAAACATCTTTCTGTGGTAGAGGGGCGGCTAATACAATGGCAATTTCAAGCTACAGCAAAGCCTTAGAAAACAAAAACGAAGTTGGCAAACAGCTCGCTTTAGTAAGCAGATAGGTTGCGAAATTTATTTAATTTGTTCTCAATTAAATTTTATATATTAGCAACTTATGAGCCTATACAAGAGCGGCTATGGCATATTGCAATAGCAATGGAGTCTACGGTGTCATCAAGTTTTGGGAGGTTGTCTGTTTCTAATGATATTTTAACCATTTGTTCCACTTCTTTTTTGTCGGCTCTTCCGTAGCCGGTAAGAACTTTTTTTACTTCCATTGGAGTGTATTCGTATATTGGGATATTATACATTTCTAAAACGGTTAAAATAACTCCTCTGGCATGGGCAACTGGCATGACTGTTGTTTGGTTATGGACAAAATAAAGTTTTTCAATCGCAGAAACATCCGGTTTATATTGTTCGACAAGAACCTTCATGTCATTGAAGATTTCTAAAAGTCGTGATGTTTCTCGAGATCCTTTTTTGGTTTGAATTGAACCGGAAGCCAGCAGTTCACATCGGTTGTTTTCATAATTAACCAAAGAGTATCCGACAATAGCTACCCCTGGGTCTATACCAAGAATTTTCATAACTAGATTATACATAAAAAGAAACTTATATGTAAAAAATTATGTTAAAATTTTTGTAAATTCTTGCCCCTGAAAAACATATAGGGTATCATAGTTAGTATAGATTTGAGGAGATGTGTTGGATGCCGGAATTAGCAAGAAAATATGAAGAACGATATTACTATCGTGAGGATGTTTACTACTCGGAAAGGCGACGTAGGCAATATCGTGAGAGCGGAGTTAATCACGAGCATAAAGTTCATAGAAATACACAGCATAGTTCAAAAAAAAGTAAAAACCAGCTTATCTCAAGGGTTATATCACTTAGTGTGATGTTATTTGTTGGGTTAGTTGTTTTGCCGTTAGGGTTTAAAAATGTCTCACATTCTGCATTCACAAAGTCCCCTTACCCGAATTTGAAAACGGATTATAAAAGTTTAGTTAATCCTACGCAAAATTATTTGAATAATCATTGGTTTATGGGCGAGTTGTCTTTAAGTGGTGCGGAACTTAAGAAACCGGCAATGGCAACTTTAAAAGATGGCATGGAGTTGACTGATTTGGAAAGTCAAATTCGTAATTTAATGCCAATGTATCCAACTATCCACCCTTCTGTATTTGTTTGGGATTATGAAAGTGGTAATTATGCAGATATAAATGCTTCTGAAACTTTTTCAGCTGCAAGTATTATTAAAATCCCAGTTCTTTTGCAGTTGTTCCGCTCAATTGAGAGAAATCAGGTTTCTTTGTATGATGAAATGCCTTTGACAGAATATTATCGTTCGGAAGGTTCAGGGGATTTGCAGTTTAGAGCGGCAAATTCAACTTATACATTAGATCAATTGGCAAGGGTAATGATTACCCATTCTGACAATTCCGCAACAAATATGATTATGTCTAAAATCGGTGCGATGACTGACGTTAATCAGGGGATTAGAGATTGGGGGCTTAAGCAGACTCAAGTTAACAACTGGTTGCCGGATTTGTCAGGTACAAATTACACTACTGCAAGGGATTTGGCAAGAATGCTATACAATATAGAAAATCCTGAGTTTTTATCTCCGGAATCAAAAGATAAAATTTTTGATTATATGGGACATGTTAAGAATAACAGACTTATTCAAGCCGGTTTAGGCAGTGGTGCATCATTCTTGCACAAAACAGGTGATATCGGTAAAATGTTAGGTGATGCTGGTATTGTTACTACACCAAATGGGAAAAAGTATATTGTTGTAATCCTTGCAAACAGACCGTACAACTCTCCTGCCGGAAAAGATTTTATCGTAAAAGCTTCTGAAATTATTTATAATTATATGATTAGATAGTTTTAAGTTTGAAGAGTTTTTAAAAAGCGGTGCGATTTCTGAAAGAAATCGCACCGCTTTTATCTAAATTATCTAAATATGAAATTTGAAAATTATTTATTTAGCTTGTTGGGTTTTATTTTTCTCCATTTCTGCTTTTAGTTGGTTTTCGATTTCGGTTCTTACTTGGTAGTCTTTGTTTTCTTTGTCCATAAATCTCCAGCCAACTATCATTGCCGGCATGAGGACTCCTAAGAAACCTATGCATGCTCCGATGTTTTTAAGAGTTGCTCCTCTGTTGCCTTTTTTAACTTTATCTAAGTATTTGGAAAGAGCTTTTAGCTTGTCTTCTGGAGTAAATTCTTTGAATTCTTCGCCTGAAGCTTTTGCTTTTTCTTTTGCTGCTGTAATTTCTTTTTGGATAAATTCCTGTCCTTTGTTGTATAGCAAAGTGAGTTTATCTTTCATTCCTTTAACTTCTTCCGGATCAATGAATTTTCTGTTATCAATAGCTCTTAGCATAACATTTTTCTCTTTGGTAGGTTCTGTGTTTTTAAGCGTTGGAATTATGTCGCACTGTTTAGCCATTTTTACGATTAAGTTGTCAGGATTTGTATTGACAAATTCGTAAATTTCTGCGCCGGAAGGTTTTCCAACAGGGAACTGATTAACGTTGTGCATTATTTTGTTGTTTAGTAATGCGTTTTTAAGTTCTTCACTTTCTATAACTCTTGCATCTAAGTCGATTGGAATATTATGTTTCTTGAGTGAGTGATTTTCGAGCATTGACTTGATTTTTGCGCCTGCCAAATACATAAATACCCAGAAACTACCTTCTTTTATGGCATATCCCATAAGTTCTTGTTTGTTTTGGGCTTTTGCCAGTCTTTCCGTTGTAATTGCACCATCTACAATCATAAGGTTTTTAACAGGCGAGAACATGAAATCTTGAATGTTATGTAACCCTGTAAAGTTTGGTTTGCCGTTGGTGTTTTTATTTCCGTTTGCATTTGTAGTTGTTTTAGCATTATTAGCGTCTGTGTCTTTGTTATTTTGAACCGATTCAGTTTTGCTTGTTTGTTGTGTTTTAGCTTGTGTTGATGCTTTTACGAATGTGTCTTTATTCTTTTGCGCTTCTTTTTCGTAAAATTCTTTTGTAATTTTGTCTTTTCTGTATTTTTGTCTGAAATCTGTAAGTGCTCCGTAAGATAAAATTGTAAGAACGGTTGCTGCTATGAATTTACCAAAAGTTAAGCCTTTAAATAATTTTTGTTTGTTAGTAATGTCTTCCAAACTTTTTGAAATTTGTTTAACTTTGTTATTATCTTTATATTTTGCGTCTGTGATTTTTGCGAATTTTTTCGCTTTTTCAAATACTTCAGGGTCTTTTAAAACTCTGACATCTACTTCAGGGTCTAAGCCTAGAGGCTTAAATAGCCCCCAATTTAGTCCCATTTTGTATAATGGTAAACCGAGTAACCAAATACCCTGTGTTCCGATTTCATCTATAAATCTATCTTGACTCTCTGCTCCTTGTCCTGTGATATAAGAGCCTACTGTTAGCCCTAAGCTGTTTGATGTATCTTTGAGAGCCATTGGCCACAAAGAGTTGTTATTTCCTAATGTCGAGTAAAATTTACTTACTGTAATTGGGGATATCATTTTTTATTCCTTTTCCTTTTTGGAATACCAGTTAGTATTCCGCTCAATTGTGTACTACAAGCCCCAAATTAAATTCATTAATTTGACGATAGGGGCATTCGCCTTAACTATTGAGCTTCGTCGGAAGTTATGTTTCATTCTACTACCTTTCACTTATTCTTTAACGTTTGTAAATCAAATAAATTGCCAATTAGAATTGTATTTTTTACGTTTATTTACAAAAAATAAGACCTCTTCTAAAAAAGGTCTTGTTTTTAAATTTATTAACAACATAAGTAAGTGTCTTATTATATAAACAAGCCTTTTAAATCTCTTACTATACGTCGGTATTGAAAAATTCTAATCATCGCTTGTTCATAATAAGCAAAAAACGAATTTTTGTAAAGCCTTTTATTGCAAAAACTTTATATAATTGCTAGAATTTACGATATAGGGAGAGGATGACCGATGATTTTATTTTTTATATCGCTAATTTTAGTTTGTTTAACTGCCCTTTTTACGGCGTCAATATTAGAGAAAAAAGAGTTTATAAAATTTTTAATATATTTTCTTGCAATAATGTTTGCAGATGTGGTTTTGATTTTTGAAATATTGTCATTGTTTAATTCAATATCTGTTGCCGGTTTTATGCTTTTAGATACGGTATTATTTACGGGGGCATTTTTCGCTTGGAAAAAATATAAATTTCCTATGCCAAAATTCTTAATTAAAGATTTTGGATATAAATTTATCAATACATTAAAAAGAGATAAGTACCTTATGGTGTTAGGGGCTTGCTTTATTTTTATGTGTTGTGTTTCGTTATTTTTAATAAGTTTTATGCCGATAGTTAATCCTGATGCTGAATCATACCATGTTGTGAGAAGTTTGTTTTGGATAGTTAACGGAAACTTAAACCACTTTGATACCAGTGAAGTGCGAATGTTACCAATGCCGATAAATTCTGAACTTTTGTATGCGTGGATTTTGATGTTCACCAAAAAACAAATTTGGTTTGGAATATTTCCGTTCAGCGCATTTATTTTAGCTTTAACATCTTTATACGGTATTTTTTCTTACATAGGTACTCCGGAGCGTAAAAAATTATGGGCATTATTTATTTTATCTTCATTCCCATCAGTTATTGTTCAGATTTCAGGGACTGAAACTGATATAATTATTGCCGGGCTGATATTGGCGAGTATTTATTTGTATTGGAATTCGCTTAAGACAAAGTCCACAGTTCCTTTGTATATGTCTGCCCTTTGTTATGCACTAGCAATAGGTACTAAAACTCCTTCTATAATTCTAATTCCTGCAGTCGGATTCTGGATTGCTGGAATTTCATATTATTATGAAAAAAAGTTGTTTTATAAGCCAATATTGAGATTTTTAGTTTTTGGTGTAATAAATTTTATAATTTTTGCATCTTATAATTATATTTTGAATTTTATTGACTATGGAAATATCGCAGGTTCTATTCCATTTTTGATTTCTCACCAGAATCTTTATGGGGTAAAAGGCGGAATTGCAAATATTATAAAACATATGTTTTTATTCTTCGATTTTACCGGATTTACGTGGAGTATGTATGCCGGCAAGGTTTTGGTTGCGCTAAAGACTTCTATATTGACATCAATAGACTTAAACTATATTCCTGATGGAGTTTATAGCAAGTCTGCTGATTATGTAAATAAAACACTGCTTGAACCTTTGATGGGGATGAGCATTTTAGGTTTTTTAGTATATCTTCCTTGTTGGTTAAAATCATTATTTGTTCCGTTATTTTCTCGTAAAAAACATGATTGGTTGATATTTTCTTTCGGGGTAATACTATTAGTTGCTATTGTTTCAATGTCCTTTAACATAATGTATATGAGCTATAGTATAAGATTTTTGACTTGTTTTTGTGTGATTTCAGCTCCTGTTTTGTTGTATTCATATCCGCGAAAAAATCATTTGGTGAAGTTTGTTATTACATTTTTTGCTGTATTTGGTTTAGTATTTGTTTCAACAAACCTATGGGCGCGTCCTGCGACTAAAATATTTGGTTATTTTAGAGCAGGTAAGACCGTGTCTGAAGTTCGAGAAGTTGCTAAATGTTCTCTATTTTTTAGAAAACTGCCGAAAAATCCTACAAAATTAAATGAGTATTGCAAGTTAGAAAGTAAAATTCGTAATTTGGGTGAACAAAATAAAATTTTATACTTTTCAAATAGTAGTGAAGAAATTTTCTTGATAAAGTTGCTTGATTTGCAAGGTTATAATGTTGACTTTGGAACTATTGAAAATATAAAAAATATCGATTTGTCAAAATATAATGCAATTATTACTCTTGCTAATACCCAGTTTTCAACAAATGTCAGAACCTTAGGAACATCTTATTCAACTCCTGATAATGGAGTTAATTGTGTTTATATTAATTTGGTTAATGAATTGTATGTGCCGAAAAAAGATATCGCTCCTTATATGGTTAAATGTCAATTTGCACCTCATTATCTTGAGGATAACGGGTTTAGGTTGCATTCGATTTTGGAAACGACATTGAAGCAGAACAAAAATTCAATGAAAGTAAAATACAGATTTTATGAAAATGTGAATAATCCGATAATGTATAACTAAAGCAAATAAAAAGAGCAATTTCTCAATTGCTCTTTTTTAGTGATAATTTTATGTGTTTTTAGATGTTGTGCATATTGTCAACAATTTCTTTGCGTTGAACCCAAACTTCCATTCCTAAAGATTCTCCGGTTTTAACTAAAGCCTCTTTTATTTCTTTGAAGGAATATTTTGAGTTTTCAATATTAGCAAGTAGAAACATTACGAAATGCCCTTGCATAAGAGTTTGTTTAATATCTTCAATATTAACTTCATATTTTGTAAGGACATTTGCAACACCTGCTACAATCCCGACTTTATCAACACCTTGAACTGTTACTATTATTTGATGTTCAGACATTTATTCTTCTCCTTTTACTGTAACAGGTACTCGCCAATCTTTTGTGAAGATTCCGCCAATGTTATGTTTTCTGCAATATTCAGCCAAATCTTTTTTGATTTCCGGCGCAAGGATATACATTGTAATTAAGTTTGGAATAGCCATTGCCATCATCATTGCATCGGTTAAATTTATAACTGATTGTACATTAAGAACAGAGCCGATTACTGTAAATAAGCAGAATATCAATTGGAATGTAAGAGTTCTTCTTTTCCCTTCACCTACTAGAAAGTTCCAAGCTTTTTGAGCATAATAAGCCCAAGACAAAATAGTTGTAACTGCAAATAATACAACAATGAATGCTAATACATATGGGAACCAACTGAATGCTGATTCAAATGCTCTTGATGTTAATTGAATACCTGTTGCTTCTCCCACACCAATATATGCGTTTGAAATTATGATTAGTGTTGCGGTTAACATACAAATGAAACCCGTAAACAATGGTTCTGTAAGTGAAACAAAGCCAAGTGAAATAGGTTCCTTTGTTTGTGCCGTAGCATACGCAATCGGAGCTGAACCAGTACCGGCTTCGTTGGTTTGAACAGATCTTCTTAAGCCTGCAATTACAACCCCGATAAATCCGCCATATATTGCATCCGGATGGAATGCTTGTTTAACAATAACTGCAATAGCGTGTGGTAGGTGTTGAATATTCATAAGAATAACCAAAAGCCCTGCCAATATGTATAATACACACATAAATGGGATAACTTTTTCGGCAACTTTTGCAATTTGCTTAATTCCGCCGATTACGATAATACCTAATACAACAGCTGTAACTAAACCTACAAGCCACATTTTGTCACCCATAAATCCGCTTGCTCCACCGGTAACGTTTACGACTTGTTGGGCTGTTTGGTTGATTTGAATCATGTTTCCGCCTGCAATACCTGAACCGATACAAAGAATTGCAAAAATAACTGATAACGGTTGACCTAACCATCTCATTTTCTTCCTTGTTAATCCGTGTGCCATATAGTGCATAGGACCACCGGAAATAGAACCGTCAAGGTTAAATCTTCTGTATTTTATGGCTAATGCAGCTTCAACGAATTTAAGTGCCATCCCTAAAAGTGCACCTATAAAAATCCAAAATACAGCCCCAGGACCTCCGATAGAAATTGATAACGCAACACCTGCAATGCTGCCCAGTCCGACTGTTCCAGATAAAGCAGTCATTAATGATTGCAACGGTGAAACCTCGCCACCGCCGTCAGTGCTTTTTTCTGCCGGTTTCTTTAAGATTTTAATTGATTGCTTAAGCCCCCAAGCAGCAATTCCGCGAAGGTAGAATGAGAAGAACAAACCTCCGATAAGAATCCATAAAACTACAATAGGGATTTTCGTTCCGCCTAGACTAATCGGATAAAATACTATATTCGATACAAAATCGGATAATGGTGTTAAATGTTTGTCTAAAAATGAATCAATGCTCATAGCATTTGCACTTTGCATTGTGACAAGCATTGTTAAAAGTGCTGTTAAAATTTTGTTCATTCATCTTCCTTTCGTTATAAGTGAATTTCCCCAAGAGTAAACCAACGTTACAATAGTAGCAGAAACAAAAATACTAATCGCATAATGTAAACAAATTTTTACTTTTAATGCAAAGAAAAGTTTGTTCTTACTACTATTTTTAAACTGTAAATTTATAGCCACCGCCGTAAATGGTTTCTATATATTTTTTGCCGTCAGCAATTTTATTGAGTTTACTGCGTAAATGTCTTATGTGAACACGAATTGTTTCGATATCATCATCAGGCGAATAGCCCCAAATATCTTTTAATAATTGTGCTGATGAAACCATGTTTCCGTGGTTCTGGAATAATAAATTTAAAATATCAAATTCAATAGGAGTAAGTTTTGCTGTTTTTTCGTTGATTTTTACGCTGTATGTTTCAGGTAAAAGCGTAACTTCTCCCAATGTTAATAAATCTCTTGTTGAGGCTGATTTCGGAATCTGATTAGTTCTTTTCAATAGAGCACGAACTCTTACCTCTAATTCTTGCATTTCAAAAGGTTTTACTAAATAATCGTCTACTCCGATATTGAATCCGTTAACTTTGTCATTTAATTGTGACAATGCTGTTAGCATAAGTATCGGAATATCTTTCGTTTCATCGTTTTTTCGAATTCTTTGTGCAACAGTAAATCCATCTACGTCCGGCATCATTACGTCTAAAATCACAAGTGCCGGAAGTTCTTGTTTGCATAGTGCAAACCCTTTAATTCCATCATATGCTTGAATTACTTGATGTCCTTCAAGTTCCAGATTTACTTTTATTAATTCATTAATCGCAGTGTCGTCATCGATAACCAAAATTTTACTCATGTCATAATTGTATGATTAAAAAAAAATATTTAAAGCCTGTATTAGTATAAGTATTAATAATTCTTAATAAAAATAAGACGGTGGAATAATACATAAATAGCGGTTTTGAGCCATAATAAAATAAAAATTTTGAAAGGAGAATATTTAAAAAGTGTAAAATTTACATGTTTTTTGTTTTTTATTGTAATATGTAATAGCGAAAGCAATTTTTTTGTAGGTAAATATACATAGTATAAAGGAGGCACATGAATTGGCAATAACTTCACCATTTACAGCGTTTGAAAACGGAAAAAAAGAAATCCATTTGGGACAACATGTACTAGCAGAATTTTTTGATTGCGACCCCAACACATTAAATAGCATTGACAAAGTAGAAAAATATATGGTAGATGCCGCTCTTGAGTGTGGTGCTACTATTGTTCAGAAATGTTTCCATATGTTTAATCCATATGGCGTTTCAGGTGTAGTTATTATTTCAGAAAGTCATTTGGCAATTCATACTTGGCCTGAACTTGGTTACGCTGCAGTAGACTTATTTACTTGTGGTGACAAATGTGACCCTAAAGTTTCTTATGAATTCTTAAAAAGAAAGTTCAATTCTAAAAAGGCGACTTTCACAGAATTAAAACGTGGTATTATTGATGAAGCTACAATGAAGGTTATGGAAAAGCCTTTTGAAATCATGCAAGAATCAATTGATTAATATATATTAATTTTATTAAAAAATACGGTGGTCAATTCGGTCATCGTATTTTTTTGTGATAAACTGTTGTGTGCGAGGTATAAAAATATGTTACAAGAATTTTTATTTTCAAAAATACACAGAGCGACTGTTACAGATGCAAATCTTAATTATGTCGGTTCAATTACGATAGATGAAGAGTTAATGAAGGCTGCTAAAATCAGAGAGTGGCAAAAGGTTGATATCTTAGATATCAATAACGGCGAAAGATTTCAAACATATGTAATCAAAGGGGAGCCTAAAACAGGTTGCATTTGCTTGAACGGAGCTGCAGCCAGAAAGGTTCAGCCGGGGGATAAAGTTATTATAATAGCTTATGCTTATCTTGAACCTAAAGATATTGAAATTCATAAACCTACTATAGTGATGGTAGATGAAAAGAACAAAATAACAGAAGTTCATTAGGAAAAGTCCGACAGAAATGTCGGATTTTTTCTGTTTAAGTTTTATTTTAACTGCTCTTTGAACAGTTTGCGTTGCGCTATTATAGTTGTATAAAAATAGTTTTTTAATTATTCAAGAAGCATATTCCTATATTAAGATATAGAGCGAATATTGTCCATAAAAGGTATGGAATAAGTATTAGTCCTGCCGGTTTTGAATTTTTCATAAACAAAATGATGGTTGTAAGTAATGCTATAAATAGTGCAGTCAGTATGATTAAGGCTATGTTTATTTCTTTATAATAGAAGAATATAGGAGTCCATAATATATTAAGTATCATTTGGATAAAAAAGGCTGTTAGGGCTGCGGATTTATTTTGTTTTTTGTCGGTTTTTAGAAATATTACCAATGCGCAAATTATTGAGAAATATAGTATTATCCATATAGGAGCAAATACCCAATTGGGTGGGGTTAATGGTGGCTTTTGCAATGTATAGTACCAATCTAAATTAATCATCATTTTTATATGCTAACATTTTTGATTGATAAAAAAAGATGCTTTTGGCTAGACTGCCAGAATTATTTATGCTAATAAAAATTTATGAATAAATTAGAATTTAAAACGGAATATAATTTTACAAAAGATGAATTAGTCGAACTTTTGAACAGTGATGGAAAAGATTTGTTCGCTACTGCAGATAAAGTTAGAGAATATTATGTAGGAAACGATGTTCATTTGAGAGGGCTTATTGAATTCTCTAATATTTGTAAGTGCTCTTGTGCGTATTGCGGTTTGCAATCAACAAACAAAAATGTTGATAGATACAGACTTTCAGAAGAAGAGATAATTGCATTTGCAAACCACGGTGTTGAATGGGGGTATAAGACAGTT
>OIYS01001427.1_pt1 | contig 12125 bp, 11 predicted proteins | sample 1588271 | NCBI WGS metagenome assembly OIYS01 (sample SAMN03283286) | human gut metagenome | biome: human-associated habitat; material: feces | host: Homo sapiens | place: Peru | collected 2012
TAATTTTGAAAAGCAATTCTCTAAAAGTATCTAAATCATTACCAACATCACCAAACAAAGTTGTATATTTAAGCATAGTATCTGCTTGTTCTATACTAAGTTTATTATCAACTGTAATTCTTCTTCTACTAACATCAACATCACATAAAGAACCATCATCTAAAAATGTATATTTAAAATCAATTACATTAGTAGTTTTTTTTCTAAGTGACAAAAATGAATTTGCTAAAAAGGAAGGCAACATGTTTATTGCATAAAGTTTCCCATCAACTCTAAAGTAATGACTTTGTCCCCTCTCATAAGCTATTTTAGCAATATCCCTATTAATTTTTAAGAATGAACAAACATCCGTAACATAAACATCAAAAATATATAAGTCGCCCTCTTTTTTTATACTAAAAGCACCATCTAAATCCTTACTGTCTATAGAATCAATAGAAATAATTATCCTATCTTCTACATCATCTAACCTATCTATCTTATAATTGATTTTTCTAATAGACGAAAAATTATTAGTAGTATCTATCTTAGAAGACATAATTGCCTTTTTTATTTTAGTATCATCACTTTCTAAATTACCGATCTTATTCAAAAGAACATTGAGCTTATCAGATAAATCAGAGCCTTTCTTCTCTTTTAAAACACTAGATACTCTATTTAGTGAACGAAGAAGTAAAGAACACTGATACTCTGTTAATCCAGAAGATACTAAACTATCAAGATACATAAGATCATCTAATAATTTGAAATCATCATCCCATGCTATAGCATCATCAACAATCCTACATGCAGTATCACTAATCACCGTTTCTCTAGAAAGTAATTCTTCCAAATAATTTTTCTCCTGATCACTAAACTTATCTTTAACAATATCAAAAATTCTATATTTACTATATAAGGATCTACTCTTATCAAAATATGTACTAAGCATAGAAAATAGATCATCTCTGTCTATAAAATTAACTTTCTGAAGAATACTAATATATTCATAAAATACTTTATTGTTATAAAAATCAGGTTTTGCTTCGAAACTATTTAATCTCTCTAAATTGTTAGAACCATTAATTTCATCTAAGGAATATACAATCAAATTTCTAATTCGCTTAATTATAAAACTATTTTTAATATAACTTTTTATAAAATCTTCATTATCATAAATAAATTGAATCTCATCAAATGATAAAGTATCATTACATTTAACTCTATCTTTCAAATAATGCACAAGCTTTTCTTCACTTAATAAACCACATAGTACATCAGCCAGACTTATATCTCTAACTGCCATATTACCACCCCTACAGATGGTAGATATTTTACCATAAATAACAAAAAAAGTAAATAAACGTTATTTTAACTTTTGCTTTTCCAGAAAAATACTGCAGTTTTCTGCAGTATCTATTAACTATTAACTTGCCTTTTAGAATATTTTATTACTTCATATGCCCCTATTCCAATAACCACTAAACCTACCAAAGTATAGAATATTGTTCCAAGTCCTCCTGTTGATGGAAGTAGACCTGCTTTCTCACTTGTTGCCTCTAATGGGAAATAATTGTCACTATTTAGTGATGCTGTATCAACAGTTATTTTTACAGGATTAGTATTTAATTTATAACCAGTCGCAGCTTTTATTTGCTTGATATAATATGTCTCATTTATAATACCTTTAAACTTAGCTATACCATTATTATCTGTAGTTAAAGTACCTACAAGATTTTCATCACTACATGCTTCATCTGTATATATCCCAAATGAGGAGTTACTTAAAAGTGTACTACTATCATCAGCAGCTTTATTTGCTATTTCTAGTCCGTAAGTAGTTACTTTATTTTCTAAACTTAATGGCTTTTTTGTAGGATTTGTAGTATATGGATCAACAACTACTTCAGAATCTGTTTTTATTATATTTTTGCTTTCACCAAGTACTATACTTTCATCATTATCATCTAGAGTAACCCCTAATAATAACCCCATTGTTTTATTTTCATCAATTTGTTGATTTTTATCAAGAATTGTTGTAGGTATTGTAATTACAATTTGCTTCTCTGACAATATAGTCGTTGCATATTCAGTTCCAGTTTTCTCATCTATTAATTTATCCTTTATTTCAGAAGTTTTTTTCTCATCACCAGAAAGAGTTGATGCATATTTTAGCTCTCCCGGAACAAACTTTAAACCATCAGGTAATTTAATAGTAAGTGTAGATTCCTGTACATTCCCCAAATAAATATATGTATACACTTTGTTTTTTCTAAATGCCATATCATAAGCTGCCTTTGTCCCATCACCTAACAACACCCCGTCCTCATCACTTAAAAAATCATCAGGAGTCCCTGGAAACAAGAGAGCTAAAGAAAATAAATAACCATATTTAATATTAAAATGAATATCATCTATAAACCAACTATTATTTTGTACTTCAAATACAACATTAACTATTGTTGCATAATATAAAAAATAAGCACTATTGAATGATGTTGGTAAAATTAGATATGAACCAACTTCGACTTGACATGTAAGACTGGTGTTTAAATCAGTATATGTCAAATCATACGTTTGAAATGTTCTATTGCCACTTTTAATATATCTAGCAAAACTATCGGCTAAATTTCTGATTGCTGTATCTTTTTCAGTCTTTGCTGCATCAGTTAATGTTGAGTCACTAGAATCATAGCCATATGAAATATATTCATCTATTGTTAAATTCTTTATATTATCATCAGTAGAGTTTGATAAAAACTCTTGAAAAGCATTGGTAAAACTATATGTCATTTCATTGGTACTTTTATTATAATAAGCATCTAGTACTTTATAAGCTCTGAATTCATCCTTAAAATCATCGGCACTGGAAGAAGTACTAGCAGATATATTAACCATATTAACAACCTTATTGTTGCTATCTACATCAATCTTATTAGTTGCTTCTGCCTCTACATTTAGTAAACTAGAGAATGGTAAAAGAAGCATAGTTAAAATTAGGGCTACACTAGTTACTTTTTTTAAGTAATTTAGTTTTTGATTACGATTTAAAATTAAGAAAAGACTAATCACTAGTATACCGATTATACATATACTAGTTAATAAAGTAATCCCTCCATCCTCGATTTTTGACATCATTAAGATAACATTTTTCATATATTTTCGCTCCCTTTCTACATTAATAATTCTAGCATAACACTTTCTATCATCAAAGGAGAAAATATATTTACGATGTAAAGTATACATAAAAAAGCCTACTATACAGTAAGCAATTCTTGTTCTTTTTCTTTTAATTTATTCTCTATTTTTTTATTATATTCATTAACAGTATCTTGAATTTCTTTTTCTATACCTTTTTCTTCATCTTCACTAAATTCTTGCTTTTTCACATCTTCTAAAGCATCATGTCTAATATTTCTAACAACAATTTTTGCATCTTCCGCCAAAGATTTTACTTGTTTTACTAATTCTCTTCTTCTTTCCTCTGTAAGTTCTGGAATAACAATTCTAATAGTCTCTCCATCATTACCAGGATTATATCCTAAATTAGCAGCTAATATTCCCTTTTCAATAGCAGATAATGCTCCTCTATCAAAAGGTTTAATTAAAAGTTGTCTAGCTTCAGGTACTGATATTGTAGCTAACTGTTTTAAAGGTGTCATACTACCATAATACTCAACCATAACACCATCTAAACTAGAAGGATTAGCTCTACCAGCTCTAACTGTCGTAAATCTTTTCTCTAGGCTTTCAATAGCCTTCTCCATCTTTTCATTTAAATCTAACATAATCATGTCACTATCCATTAAAAACATCTCTCCTTATTAATTATATTATATATTAAAACATATTAAAAAGAAACAAATTCTTTTTAATGATCTCTATTTTCTAAATAAACTATAAATCCTCTCAAAATATCTTTATCATGATCCGCAATAAAATCGAGCTTACCAAGTCTTTCATTAGCAACCTTAAACAAATGATTAACCATTCTATTAGCGTAATCAAGTGCTCCACTATCAATAAATATTTTTTTACTAGCTTCAAGATCCTCATCACTTAAATTACTCTTTCCATAATACTTATGTAATTGTTCTAAGTAAACAGGACTATTTTCATATATATATGAATATAAAATAGTTTGTTTAAATTCACTTATATCAGAAGAATTCTTTTCTTTCTTTACTTTTTCACTAAATATACCTAAAATATCATCTTTAATTTGAAAAGCAATTCCTAAATTATAAGCAAATTCCGTCATCATAGAAACCTCCTTATCAGAAGCATCTCCTAAAATCATTCCCATACAAAGAGGTCCAATTATTGAATACCAAGCTGTCTTTAATCTATAAATATCATATACACTATTTTCTAATTTTTTTTCTTTATAACTACCAGTCATTTGCAAATGAGGAAGAATAACATCAATTATTTCCCCTTGAATAGTATTAATAATAACGTCGTTATAGTATTTTAATAATCTCTTATTATCACAATAATTATTTATCATTAACTCATATGATTTATAAAAACCTAAATCACCCATACAAATAGCTAAACTATCTCCCAAATGAGAAGCATCTCTATATTTATTTATATATCTAGTTGGTATAGTGTCTTTACCTCTTCTAATAGAAGCTCTATCTATAATATCATCATGTATTAAAACAGAAGTCTGAAATAATTCAAAAGCAAGAGCCAATGGAATTGCTTTTGAAATATCACTATTAGAAATAAATTTATATCCAAGTAATATTAAAAAACCTCTAATAAACTTACCATCACTATTTAAATCCTTAAAATAATCAACCAATTCTCTAACATACTTATTATCTTCTGTTTCAATAGAATTATTATATTGATCCATATTCTTTATTAAAATAGTTCTATATTCTCTAAAATAATTTAAAAAACCTAATAAATAATATATATCATTACTCAAATCTAAATCATTACAAGCAACTATAAAAGTGTCATTCTTAAAAGAAAATAACTTACTTATCTGTTCTCTATTATCTATTAAAATATCCCACTTCTTACTATTATCAATTTTTGATATGCTATTAATATCTTTTTTTATAAAATACATCTAATCACCTAATTTGATTATATCAAAAAGAAAGAATGACTCGCAAGTCATTCTACACTATTATAAGAATTAATTAATTCTAAATATTTATTTTTTAATTGTTTTTTTCTTTTTTCTGTCAATATGTCATCAATCGTACCTTTAATTGTAGCAACATCATTATTATGCCCTATTATCTTACCCTCTCTCACGAAATAAACATCTGGTAAAAATAAATATGGTTCTAAATTATCATTTAATGGTAAATAGTCTTCTATAATATCAATCAATTTATTATAATCATCTGTATTATTATCTCTTATAACTTGAGGATTATAATAATAAACATCTTCAATATTTTTACCATCTAAGGAATCTAATAATATTTTAGCTACTTCAACACATAATTCATTATCAGAATTAGCAAAGAAAACTATACCATTACCAGTATTAAATATGTCTAAAACTTCATCAATTGAAGCATATTTAAAAGGATTCTTTTCATCAACAGAATACTCAGCAGCAAACTTTTCAGCATCTGTTACTTCTGATTCTTTTTTAATTGAACATCCAGTCATTAATATAATAACTACAACAAATAAAGATACTAACTTCCTCATAATTACCTCAACAATTAAGCATTTTCGATTTGACTCATTACTTCAGCAGCAAAGTTTTCAACTCTTTTTTCTATTCCTTCACCAACTGCATATCTAACCATTGAAACAATTTTGCATCCATTATTTTCAACATAAGTTTTAACAGAAAGACCAGAATCTTTAATAAATGCTTGTTCCTCTAAACAAATTTCTTTATAGAATTTATTAAGTCTACCAACAACCATCTTTTCAGCAATAGCCTCTGGTTTACCTTCAGCCATAACTTGTTCTTTAATAACATGAGATTCTCTCTCAACGATATCACTAGGTACACCTTCTCTATTTAAAGCAGTAGGATTCATTGCTGCAGCTTGCATAGCAACATCTCTAGCAACTTCTTCATTACTACCTTCAAGAACAACTACAACACCAATCTTTCCACCCATATGTTTATAGCTACCAAATACTTCATTATCATTTTTAGAAATAACTTCAAAACGTCTAAAACTAATCTTCTCACCAATTTTAGCAACTAAAGCAACTAACTTATCTGAAATAGTTTCAGTACCATCTTTAATATTTAATACATCTTCAACTGTATCAGCATCATTCTTTAAAATCATATCTGCTAAATAATCAACAAAATTAGTAAATTCTTCATTTTTAGCAACAAAGTCTGTTTCAGAATTAACCTCTAAAATTACAGCCTTATTACCATCAACTTTAATTTGGCATAAACCTTCTGCTGCAATTCTGCTTTCCTTTTTAGCAGCTTTTGCTATACCCTTTTCACGTAGCCAATCAACAGCCTTTTCCATATCGCCATCACAAGCTTCAAGTGCCTTTTTACAATCAAGCATTCCAGCTCCTGTTTTTTCTCTTAAATCTTTTACATCACTTGCTTTAATCATAATATCCTCCTTCAATCATAAATTAATTATACTACAATATTAATATAAAAGGAACGATAAATCCATCCACCGTCCCTTTTTAAATCAAACTACTTATTTAAAGCTTCAATTATTTCAGCTTTTTTAAGTCCTGTAACGCTAATATTTTTACTAGCAGCAACTTCTTTTAATTCACTAACTGTCATTTTAGAATAGTCAACAGCTGCTTCTTCAGTAGCTTCTGCTACTTCTTCTTTTGCTTCAACTACAGCTTTTTTTTCTTCATTAGCTTCAGTTTTTTCAACTTTTTCAGCATTTTCTTTTGCCTTATTAGCTTTCTTTTCAGCTTTAGCTTTATCATCATCACTAATATAGTCAATTACTTCATTACCATTAACTTCAGCAATAGCATTAGTTAAAGCACCAATAATTAATTTAACTGAACGAACAGCATCATCATTACCAGGAATAACATAATCAACAACATCTGGATCACAGTTAGTATCAACGATACCAAATACTGGAATTCCTAAAATATGAGCTTCTTTAATAGCAATTTCTTCTTTACGAGGATCAACGATTACTAATGCTTGAGGCATCTTCTTCATTTCTCTAATTCCACGTAAATTCTTATTAAGCTTATCATATTCTTTCTTAATTTGAATTACTTCTTTTTTAGGAAGCATATCAAAAGTTCCATCTTGTTCCATCTTTTCAATATCTTCCATTCTTTTAATTCTTGAACGGATAGTTCTAAAGTTTGTTAAAGTTCCTCCAAGCCATCTTTCATTAACAAAATAGTTATTTGTTCTAACAGCTGACTCTTCAGCAGCTTCTTGAGCCTGTTTCTTGGTTCCTACAAATAAAACTTTTCCACCTTCTTCAGCTATTTTCTTCATAGCCTCATATGCTTCTTCTAATTTCTTAACTGTTTTTTGTAAATCGATAATATAAATATCATCCCTTGTTGTATAGATGTACTCCTTCATCTTTGGATTCCATCTTCTCTTCTGATGTCCGAAATGAACACCAGCTTCTAATAAATAATTCATTGATACAATAGTCATATTTTTTCTCCTTCGTTTTATCTTCTATTAGTTTCTAATTACTCATCACCAAATTGGCACTAGACAAATAAATCCACTAATATGTTTATTATTTATTTAAAGCTTCAATAATTTCAGCTTTCTTTAAACCAGTAACACTTATTTTCTTAGATGCAGCTATCTTTTTTAATTCACTAACTGTCATCTTAGAATAGTCAACTGCTTCTTCCTTTTTTTCTTCTTTCTTTACAGCCTTAGTAGTAGTCTTCTTTTCACTACCCTTATTACTAATAGTTACTTCATGTCCAACTACTTCACTAGATACTGTAACTTTTGAAGCTTTACCATCTCTTGCCATCTTAACAAATTCACTAAACATTTTAGGATCGTTAATTGCAATTTCTGATAACATTTTACGGTTAACTTCAACTCCTGCTTTTGTAAGGCCTTCTATAAATCTAGAATAACTAATGTCATTTTGACGACAAGCTGCATTAATTCTTGTTATCCATAATTTTCTAAAATCTCTCTTCTTTTGCTTTCTGTCTCTAAATGCATATTGTCCAGAATGCATTAATTGTTCTTTTGCAGTCTTATATAATCTATGTTTACTACCAAAGTAACCTTTAGCTTGTTTTAATACTTTTTTATGACGAGCCTTTGTAACAGCTCCATTTTTAACTCTTGCCATTTCTAATATCCTCCTTTAATGCTTAGATTATGTTCTTTAATCTCTTTTGATCAGCTTTGCTAAGATTAGCTCCCTTTCTATTCTTTCTATTTGCTGATGATGGCTTAGAACCTGTATTATGACGACCACCAGCTCTTCCTATTTTATAATCATTTTTACGTTTATTTACAACTTTAGCAGTTGCTTTGTGTGTCTTAATCTTTGGCATATTTAAATCCTCCTACTATTTATCTTTTTTTGGTACTAATAACATAGTCATAGTCTTACCGTCTAATTTAGGTTTTTGATCTATATCCGCATAATCTGTAACCCTAGATGCAAAACGTTCAAGAACTTCCTTACCAAGCTCAGTATGAGCCATTTGACGTCCTTTAAAACGAATCGTAAGCTTAATTCTATCGCCCTTTTGTAAATACTTAGTTGCATTTCTAAGCTTAGTTTCAAAATCCCCCACATCAATAACAGGTGATAAACGATACTCCTTTAACTCAGACATATTAGCCCTTTGTTTTTTTAGAGATTCTTTTTCTTTCTTCTGTTTTTCATAACGGAATTTATTATAATCCATTACTTTACAAACAGGTGGATTAGCAATTGGACTAATAAGAACCAAATCAAGTGCTGCATATGATGCTAAAGTTAAAGCATCCTGTAAAGATCTAACACCAACTTGTTCTCCAGTAGGTCCAATAACTAGTACCTCTTTTGCTCTAATCTGATCGTTAATCAACATGCTATTCTTATCCTTTGCGATACTTAACACCTCCATATACAAGAAAAGCGGATATACATAATATATCCACCCAAAAACTAAAATATGTTTGGCATTTACCCATCGCTATTCGCTGATCAGGTGGATATAAATCTCTTTCCTTTTTCTTTGACTAGTACAATTATATGCACTAAGTCCTTATTTTGTCAACACTTTTTTATTTATTATCAATAAATTTACTCACCTACAGTCACTGTTAAATTTTTTTTCATGCTCTAAAAGTAGCCTTTTATTATTAATACCACCACCATAACCAACCAAGCTACCATCACTACCAATAACTCTATGACACGGAACTATAATACAAATAGGATTCCAGCCAACTGCCCACCAACTGCTTGAGCAGATATTTTGAAATTTCTCTTTTTTTAGCAATCTCTAAAGCAATATCATTATAAGTAACAATCCTCCCATAATCTATATTACACATTATATCTATAACCATCTTTCTAAAAGGTGTTATGTTATTAATTTTATACTTAGGAGTAAATGAAGGTACTTGGCCACTAAAATAAATATCTAACCATTTTATTGTCTCCTCAAAAATAGGCAATTTAGCCTCTTTATAATCACCAATATGTTTTTTTAATCACTGCTACCTTCAAACCATAACCCTGTAAGATATACGGAATCACTACTCATTAAAATATTAGAGTAGACTGCAGGAGTCTCATACTTCCATTTATACATCATTATCATCAACTCTAAAAAAAGAAATGTTTAAAAAACAATTCTCTCGTCAATATATTTTCCTATCTCATCAAGTTTTAAAGTAATCTGTTTCATAGTATCCCTATCTCTTAAAGTAACAACACCACTATTAATAGTCTCATCATCTACTGTTATTGCAAATGGTGTCCCAGCAGCATCACATCTTCTATAACGCTTACCAATAGAACCACTTTCATCATAACTAGTCATAAATAACTTACTCAAATCAGTATAAATTTTCTTAGCTAAATCACCATGATATTTTTTATTTAAAGGAAGTACTGCAACTTTATATGGAGCAAGAGCTGGACTAAATTTCATAACCTCTCTAACATCACCATTTTCCAAAGTCTCCTCATCATAACTATTATCAAGTATTGCTAAAACAGTTCTATCGCATCCAACAGTCGATTCAATAATATATGGGATATATTTTTCATTTGTTTCTGGATCTAAATATTCTTGAGAAACAGTTGAATACTCTTGATGTCTACTCAAATCATAATTAGTACGGTTATGAGTACCATTAATTTCTCCCCATCCAAAACAAAACTTATATTCAATATCACAAGCCTCTTTAGCATAATGAGCTAATTTTTCGTGATCATGATACCTTAACTTTTCCTCACTTATACCCAAATCCATAAAAAATGACTTTGCATACTCTTTAAAATATTTATATAAGTCAGAATCCATTCCTTCTTTACAAAATGTTTGATATTCCATTTGTTCAAATTCTATTGTTCTAAATGTAAAATTACCAGGTGTAATTTCATTTCTAAAAGCTTTACCAATTTGCCCAATACTAAATGGCAATTTAGCTCGCATAGTTCTTTGAACATTTAAAAAGTTAACGTACTCACCTTGAGCATTTTCTGGTCTTAAATAAACTTTATTCTTACTATCTTCCGTAACACCACGATGTGTTTCAAACATCAAATTAAATTGACGAATATCAGTAAAATCACTTTTACCACATTTTGGACATGGTACTTTATGCTCCCTAATATAAGCCACCATTTCCTCTTGAGTCATACCATCAGCATGAGCATTTTCATCAAAATCATCAATCAAATTATCAGCTCTATGTCTCATTTTACAGTATTTGCAATCAATTAAAGGATCTGAAAAGCTTCCTACATGACCGCTAGCTTCCCATACTCTAGGATGCATCAATATAGCAGCATCAACTTCATATGCATTGCTTCGCTCTTGAATAAATCTCTTTCTCCATAAGTCCTTAACATTATTTTTAAGTCTAGAACCCAAAGGTCCATAATCCCAAGTATTCGCAAGACCACCATATATTTCACTTCCCTGAAATATAAATCCATATTGCTTACAATAATTAACTAACTTTTCCATTGTTAACTTCATTTTAAAATCCCTCCAACTTAAATTGTTTTGCTTCATCATTTTTAATTTTTGAATTATGCATAGAAATTTTTCTATTAAAATACTTTTTCAAAGAATCTGGATATACTAACAATTTACCACTATTACCTATAACTCTACAATTAAGAGTTTTTCTTAAATCACCAAAATAATAAGACTCTTCATCTCTTATATATCTATCCCCTAATATTAAATCAACTGCACTATCCAAAAACTTTTTCTCTTTTGGTAATAATACATCTTCATCATTAAATTCAAAAACCAATTGTCTTTCACTAGCATCATTTTTAAAACCACTAGATCTGATACATCTTCTATTATCATCATTTAACGAAAAAACATAAGTACAATTCGAATCCAAACTATCAAGCAATAATTGAAACCTCTTGTTATTATAGTTGTTTTCGATCTTGTTAAGCACATTTCTACTTAAAGCTCTATCAACAGAAAGTTTTCTGCCAGCATCACTATATAAAGATATAAAATTACCATCAGTCTGACTATAATCAATACAAACCACATCAGAATAATCTAAAAAATAATCTATTAAGCTATTAACAGCATCATTAATAGAAAGATTTCTAATCTTATCACAGAAAGGATAATCACTGTCTGAATATATCCTTCTATCATCACTATCTGCAAAGATACTTCTTCGAGATACCACTACACTATCAAAATTATTTCTATTAAGATATTCTTCACCATAAATTATAATACTACCACCACCTAAAAAATAAAAAACTCCTAGACTATATAAGGACGAAAATATTTCCGCGGTTCCACCTTATTTATTCTAGAAGAATCTACTCTAATATATACTGCTCCGAGTTTTCCACACTCATCATCACACTTATACAAATACTATACTAACATTATTTATTATTGTCAACAACTAAAACCTTATTAATATTTTTAATAATGTAGAGTTACAATTGATGTGACACCATGTAAGTACAAAAAAAGCAAAAAAT
>OIYS01001430.1_pt1 | contig 12055 bp, 13 predicted proteins | sample 1588271 | NCBI WGS metagenome assembly OIYS01 (sample SAMN03283286) | human gut metagenome | biome: human-associated habitat; material: feces | host: Homo sapiens | place: Peru | collected 2012
TGGAGCTGTGCCGCAGCCGCATCATTCATCTGGCGTCCGGTGTCAACGACTGCACCGTGGAGTGCGACGGCGACATGCCCGACGACTGGCAGGGAGAGGTTTGAGGAAGGTAAGATATGGATACGCTTGAAATGAAGGAAGTAGAGGCCGCCATTGAGGGCATCCTCTTTGCCTCCGGCGAGCCGGTGGCGGTGGATCGCATCTGCATGGCCATGGATATGGACCGGCCCACGGTGGAGCTGGTGCTGCAAAAGCTGACGGACTACTACGCCTACGAGCGCCGTGGCATGCGGCTTCTGAAGATGGAGGACAGCTATCAGCTGTGCTCCGCGCCGGAATATGGCGACCTGATCCGCCGTGCCTTTGAGGTGCGCAAGCCCGCCAAGCTGAGTCAGCCTGCGCTGGAGGTGCTGACCATCATTGCCTATTATCAGCCCACCACACGGGCTTATGTGGATCAGATCCGTGGCGTGGACAGCTCCTACACGGTGGGACTGCTGCTGGATCGGCATTTGATTGAGGAATGCGGACGGCTTCAGGTGCCGGGACGGCCTCGACTGTACCGCACTACGCAGGCGTTCCTGCGGGCCTTCCACCTGCGGTCGCTGGACGATCTGCCGGAGATGCCCGGCATGGAGGGCGACGGCCAGCTGCGGCTGGACGAGCGGGGAAACCTGCTGGAGCTGCCGGAGGAGTTGTCTGCGGAGGACTGATATTTCCCGTGAAAGGAGGCGCGTCACATGGTAGGATGGATCATATTGGGCGTTATCGCGGCGCTGATCGTTGTGGTCCTGTGCCTGCGGGTCAGCGTGACCGCCAGCTTTGGCGACGAGCTGCATGTGACGGCTCAGATCGGGCCGGTGAAGTTACAGGTGGTTCCGTCGCCGGAGAAGAAGCCCAAAAAGGAAAAACCAAAAAAAGAGAAAGCGGCGGAGACCGGCAAGCAGCCGGTCAAGGAGAAGAAAAAGCTGAATCTCCACCTGACCGCCGCCGATATCCGCGCCGCGCTGAGCGCCGTATGGCGCGCCATACAAGGGGCGCTGCGCCGCGCCGGACGCCGTATCCGGATCGATCCCATGCGTGTGAGCATCGTGCTGGGGGACGAAAATCCCGCCAACACGGCGGAATGGTACGGCTGGGTCAACGCCGCCGTGTGGACGGTGATGCCGTGGCTGGAGAAAACGGTGCATATGCCGGATTCCCAGGTTCATATGGAGATGGATTTCAACGCCTTTGAGACGAAGGTCTCCGGCACAGTGGGGATCAGCTATCGGATCGGCGATCTGCTGGCCATCGGCTTCGCGGCGGCCGGGCCGCTGCTGCGGTTCCTGCTCCCGTTCCTGAAGCGGCAGAAGGCCATGAAGAAGGAAGCGGCCAAAAAGGCGACGGAGCAGGAGGCTGCCGAAAAGAAAGCAGAGACTGCGCCTGACAAAGCGGCTTGAACAATAAACGATTTACGATACAGAAAGGAATACGACCATGGAAATGAACGAAAAGAAGAACTCCATTACGGCAGTCATGGAAGCGTCCATGGCAAAGATCCGCGAAATGGTGGATTCCAACACCATCGTGGGCGAGCCCATCACCACGCCGGACGGCGTGACGCTGATCCCGGTGTCCCGGCTGAGCTTCGGCTTCGGCTGCGGCGGCGGAGACTACGGCAAGCAGGCCAACCAGATGGGCGCCGGCGCAGGAGCAGGCGTCCGGGTGGAGCCCATGGCGTTTCTGGTGGTCAAGGACGGCGTGACTCGTATGCTGCCGGTGGCCGCACCCGCCATCAGCACGGTGGATCGTGCCATCGAGCTGGTGCCCCAGGTGCTGGATCGGGTAGAGAGCTTTATCGACCGCAAGAAGGCGGAGAAGGAGTTCTCTGAATAAGAGAAAATTGGAAAGCTAGGGACAAACAGCCCCTGCATAGGATGGTATCCGGGGTGATACCATGTGGAAAAAACTGTGCGGGGCGCTGCTGGCCCTGACGATGCTGCTGGCGCTGCTGCCCTGCCGGGCAGAGGCGGTGCAGCTGTCCGCCGCGGCGGCGATCCTGATGGACGCCGACAGCGGGGAGATATTGTTTGAAAAGGACGCAGGACGGTGCATGCGCATTGCCAGCACCACCAAGATCATGACGGCGCTGGTGGCGCTGGAGCGCGCCAAATTGACGGACACCATCACCGTAACGGCCAGCCACATGGTGGAGGGCTCCTCCATGTATCTCAAGCCGGGAGAAACGGTGACGGTGGAGGAGCTGCTGTACGGCCTGATGCTGTGCAGCGGCAACGACGCGGCGCTGGCGCTGGCGGACTGCTGCGGCGGTCTGGACGCGTTCGTGCAGGCCATGAACGAAAAGGCGGCGGCGCTGGGGATGAAGGACACCTCCTTTGCCAATCCCAACGGGCTGGACGATGAAAACCACTATTCCACGGCGCGGGATATGGCGGTGCTGGCAGCCTATGCGGCGGAGAATCCCACGTTCCGCCGCATCTGCTCCACCAAGACGGCTACAATAGGCGGCAGGAGCATGACCAATCACAACAAGCTGCTGCGGCAGATCGAGGGCTGCATCGGCATGAAAACCGGCTATACCAAGGCGGCAGGACGCACACTGGTCTCCTGCGCGGAGCGGCAGGGCCGCCGCCTTGTGGCGGTGACGCTGTGCGACGGCAACGACTGGGCGGATCACAAGACCCTGTATGAAATGGGCTTTGCCGCCTATAAAACGAACAACACGGAGGAAGCATCATGACGGAACGGCTGCAAAAACTGATCGCCCGCTCCGGCCTATGCTCCCGCCGGGCGGCGGAAGCGCTGCTGACGGAGGGGCGGGTGACGGTCAACGGCGCTGCGGCCCAGCTGGGCGACAAGGCCGATCCGGAGACAGACGCTATCGCCGTGGACGGAAAGCCGCTGGTGTTTGCCGAACCGATGGTGTACCTGATGCTCAATAAGCCTCGTGGCTATGTGACCACCCTCAGTGATGAGCTGGGCCGCGCCACCGCCGCCCAGCTGGTGGCGGACTGCGGCGTCCGGGTCTTTCCGGTGGGACGGCTGGACAAGGACAGCGAGGGATTGCTGCTGTTCACCAACGATGGGGCGCTGATGCAGGCCATGACCCACCCCCGTCATCAGGTGGACAAGACCTATGAGGTAACGGTCAGCGGTACGCTGGACGGTGCGGCGGAGCGGCTGTCCGCTGTGGACGAGCTGGACGGTGAGCCTATCGTTCCCGCACAGGTGACGCAAGTGTGGCGGCGGGGCGGACAGGCGCTGCTGCTTGTGACCATCCATCAGGGAAAGAACCGCCAGATACGGCGTATGTGCGCCAAGGTGGACTTGCAGGTGACGCGGCTGCGCCGCATTGCGGAGGATACGCTGACGCTGGGCAGCCTGCCGCCGGGACAGTGGCGGTATTTGACAGAGGCGGAGGTCTCCGCCCTAAAAGGAAGCGAGAGAGAATGAAACAGAACGTATTACATACGATACGTGCCAGCCGAGACAGCTTCTCCAAGGGACAGAAGCGGATCGCTGACTATATCCTGAACAACTATGACAAGGCCGCGTTCATGACCGCCGCCCGACTGGGACAGACGGCGCAGGTCAGCGAGTCCACGGTGGTACGCTTTGCCGCCGAGCTGGGCTACAGCGGCTATCCCGCCATGCAGAAGGCTTTGCAGGAGATCATCCGGGGCAAGCTGACCTCGGTGCAGCGGATCCAGGCGTCTCAGGATCAGATGACCGGCAACGACATTCTGGCCACGGTGATGCAGCGGGATATGGACAGCATCCATAACGCCATCGAGCAGGTGGATCGCGGCGAGTTCCAGCGTGTGGTGGAACTGTTGCTGCATGCCCAGCACATCTATATTCTGGGGGTGCGCTCCAGCTCATTTCTGGCGGGCTATCTGAATTTTTATTTCCACCTGCTGTTCAAAAACGTGATCTATGTGCAGAACACGGCGGCGGGCGAGATCTATGAGCAGATGATCCACATCGGCCCCGGCGACGTGATGGTGGGCATCAGCTTTCCACGGTACTCCAATATGGGCATTCACGCCATTCAGCTGGCTCATGACCGTGGCGCGGATGTGGTGGCCATTACCGACAGTCAGCTGTCGCCCCTGTATCCGTTGGCGACGGCGGCGCTGCTGGTGCGGTGCGAGGCACTGTCCTATGTGGATTCGCTGGCGGCGCCGCTGAGCCTGATCAACGCGCTGATCCTCGCGGTAGGCCAGCGGAAGCGGGACGAGGTGGCGCAGGTGTTCGCCGACATGGAGCAGGTGTGGTCAAAATACAGTATTTTTGGAAAAGCGGAAGATGAATAAGATAACGGTGATCGGCGGCGGAGCCGCCGGTTTGATGGCCGCCATCGCCGCCGCAAAGAACGGTGCGCAGGTGAGCCTGATAGAGCCTAACGAGCGGTTGGGTAAGAAGATCAATATCACGGGAAAGGGCCGCTGCAACCTCACCAACGACACGGATCTGGAGGGCCTGATGGCCCACATTCCCCATAATGGCCGATTCCTTTACAGCGCACTGTCCCGCTTTACCAGTCGGGATACCATGGCGTTTTTTCGAGGGCTGCGGCGTGCCGCTGAAGGTGGAGCGGGGCGACCGGGTATTTCCGGTGTCCGACAGCGCCTTTGACATTACCGACGCGCTGAAGCGGCAAGTCAAAACGCTGGGCATCCGCTGGATCCACGACCGTGCCGCGTCGGTGGAGACGGCAGACGGCCGCGTGACGGTGGTGACAGGGGAGAAGGGGCGCTATCCCGCCGACGCGGTGATCGTCGCCACCGGAGGCATGTCCTATCCCAGCACCGGCTCTACCGGCGACGGCTATCGGATCGCCGCCGCGCTGGGCCATACCATTGTGGAGCCGCGGGGCTCGCTGGTGCCGCTGGTCAGCGATGACGACTGCTGCCGCCGTATGCAGGGCCTGAGCCTGAAAAACGTGGAGCTGACGGTGTATAACGGCAAAAATAAGGCGGTGTTCCGGGAATTCGGCGAGATGCTGTTTACCCACTTCGGCGTGTCCGGCCCGCTGGTGCTGTCGGCCAGCGCCCATCTGCGGGACTGGGGAAAAGAGCAGTACCGCCTCAGCATCGACCTGAAGCCGGCGCTGGATCAGCAGAAGCTGGAGAGCCGCATCCTGCGGGATATCAGCGAAAGCCCCAACCGGGACGTGGAAAAGCTGCTGTGCGGTCTGGTGCCCCACAGCATGGCGCCGGTGATGACCCGGCGGCTGGGCCTTCCGCCGACGCTGAAGGCCAATTCTCTGACGAAGGAACAGCGCCGGGGACTGATCGAGCTGCTGAAGCACTTCACGATCTCGGTGACCGGGGTACGCCCGGTGGCGGAAGCCATCGTCACCGCCGGTGGCGTAAAGGTCAGCGCGGTGAAGCCCAACACTATGGAGTCCAAGCTGGTGGAGGGGCTGTATTTTGCCGGAGAGATATTGGACGTAGATGCCTATACCGGCGGATTCAATTTACAGATCGCGTGGGCGACCGGCCATCTGGCAGGCGTCTGTGCGGCGGAGCGGGAGTGAGCGGAAAATGGGAGACATAGCGGAAAAAATCTATTCCATCGCGGTGGACGGCCCTAGCGGCGCGGGAAAAAGCTCGCTGGCCAAGGCCATCGCGGCAGAGCTGCATATTTTATATGTGGATACCGGCGCCATCTACCGTACCATCGGCTGCTATGCCCGGCGTAAGGGTGTGGAGGCGGCCGACACGGAGGCGGTCATCGCGCTGCTGCCGGAGGTGGAGATCGGAATGCGCTATGACGCGCAGGGCTTACAGCACATGCTGCTGCACGGCGAGGATGTGACGGAGGAGATTCGTCTGCCGGAGATGTCTCTGTATGCGTCGGCAGTATCCGCCATTCCGGAGGTGCGGGCCTTTCTGCTGGAGATGCAGCGGGACTTTGCCCGGAAAAGCAGCGTTATCATGGACGGCCGGGATATCGGCACGGTGGTGCTGCCCCACGCGGATGTGAAGATCTTTTTGAAGGCGGATGTGGAGGTGCGTGCCCGCCGCCGGGAAATAGAGCTGCGGGAGCGGGGTACGCCCCGTCCCTACGAGCAGGTGCTGGAGGAAATGCGGCAGCGGGACTATAACGACACGCACCGTTCCGCCGCGCCGCTGCGTGCGGCGGAGGATGCCGTGATCGTGGATACCAGCAGTCTGGACTTTCAGCAGAGCAAGGAAAGGCTGCTGGAGATCATCCGAGAGAAGGTGGGCCTGTGAAGAACAAATTCTATACCCTTATGTGGAAGCTGCTGCGGCCTTTCGTTCTGCTGCTGCATCCGCTGGACGTTCAGGGCCGGGAGAATCTTCCGGACGAGCCGGTGCTGATCTGCGCCAACCATTCCAGCGGGTGGGATCCCGTGCTGCTGGTGTGTGCGCTGGCCAGTGATTTTCCCCTGCGGATCATGGCGAAGGAGCAGCTGTTCAAGATACCCATCATCGGCGGTTTTATCCGCCGCATGGGTGCCTTTCCTGTAGACCGGGGCAACAGCGATATCGGCGCGGTCAAAACCTCCATTAAAAGCCTGAAGGACGGCTTCAGCCTGCTGATCTTTCCGGAGGGCACCCGTGTAAAGGAGGGTCAGCACATCGCACCCAAGGGTGGTGCGGCCATGATCGCCATCCGTGCCGGCGTGAAGATGCTGCCGGTGTTTATCGGCACCACCAAGCGGCTGTTCCAGAAGATCCCCTTTGTGATCGGCAAGCCCTATACCCCGGTGTACACCGAGCGCAAGGGTACGGCGGAGGAGTACCAGCAGAACGCCGAGGAGGTCATGCGTCAGGTCTACGAGCTGGGCGGTGTGCAATGAGAGTCATTCAGGCAAAGAGCGCCGGATTCTGCTACGGTGTGGAGCGTGCTGTTCGTCTGGCGGAGCAGACCGCAAGGGAAAAGGGCGGCTGCGTGATGCTGGGCAGCATCATCCACAATGCCCACGTGGTGCATGAATTGGAGCAGCTGGGCGGCCACTGCGTGAACAGCGTGGAGGAGATCCGCCCCGGCGATACGGTCATCATCCGCTCCCACGGCGAGCGCAAGGAGGTCTTTGACCGTCTGGCGGAAGTGGGCGTCCAGTGTGTGGACGCCACCTGTCCCAACGTGCAGCGCATCCAGCAGCTGGTGGCGCAGGCGGACGGGGAGGGCCGTACTCCCATCATCATCGGCGAGGAGCACCATCCGGAGGTCATCGGCGTGGCCAGCTGGTCTGGGCGGTCAATGATATTTGAAACGCCGGAAAAACTGCAAAAATGGCTGGATTCCGCCCCGGAAAATCGCCATTTGCCGCTGACCGCGGTGGCTCAGACCACCTGCATTCGGTCGCTTTGGGAAACTTCTTCAAAAATTTTGAAAAAAGAGTGTACAAACGCGAAATTATTTGATACAATATGTAATGCTACGCAAAGACGGCAATCGGAAGCGGCGGAACTGGCCGCCATGGTTGACGTTATGGTCGTGGTCGGAGATCGTAAGAGTGCCAACACCCAACACTTGACAGAGATTTGCAGCGAGAGATGTCCCCGGGTCTATCAGATCGAAGGGGCCAGTGAACTTGAGCCAAACTTTCTTAAGGGATGTTCCGTGGCGGGGCTTACAGCCGGCGCGTCCACACCGGCGAGCATCATTAAGGAGGTAAACGAAACGATGAGCGAAGAAATCAAGAACACTGAAGCCGTGGAAGAAAGCTTTGAGGAGCTGCTGGAAAAATCTTTTAAGACTTTAAATACAGGAGAGAAGGTAACCGGTATCGTAACGGCCATCGGCCCCACCGAGGTGCAGGTGGATCTGGGCTGCAAGCAGGCTGGCTATATTGCCATCGACGAGCTGTCCGCTGATCCCAACGTCAAGCCCGAGGACGTGGTGAAGGTCGGCGACGAGATTGAGACTTACATCATCCGCGTCAATGACGTGGAAGGCTATGCCATGCTGTCCAAGAAGCGTCTGGACGCCGTGAAGGTGTGGGACGATATCGCAGAGGCCTGCGAGAACAAGACCACGCTGGAAGGCAAGGTCACCGAGGAGAACAAGGGCGGCATCGTCGTCAACGTCAAGGGCGTGCGCGTGTTCGTTCCCGCTTCCCAGTCCGGCCAGCCTCGCGGCGCCGAGTTGAGCGAGATGATCGGCCAGACCGTCTCCCTGCGGATTACCGAGGTCAACCGTGCCCGCCGCCGCGTGGTGGGTTCCATCCGTGCCGTGCAGTACGAGGCCCGTCAGGCCGCCCAGGCTGAGATCTGGAACAACATCGAAGTGGGTAAGCACTACAACGGCGTTGTCAAGTCCATGACCTCCTACGGCGTGTTCGTGGACATCGGCGGTGTGGACGGCATGGTCCATATCTCCGAGCTGAGCTGGAGCCGCATCAAGAACCCCGCCGAGGTCGTTTCCGTCGGCGATCCTCTGGATGTGTATGTCATCTCCTTCGATCCCGAGAAGCGCAAGATCTCTCTGGGCGTGAAGGATCACTCCTGCAACCCCTGGGATAAGTTCATGGAGACCTATAAGGTGGGCGACGTTGCCAACGTTCGCATCGTGAAGCTGATGGCTTTCGGCGCCTTTGCCGAGGTCGTTCCCGGTGTGGATGGCCTGATCCACATCTCACAGATCGCCGATCGCCGCATCGAGAAGCCCGGTGACGTTCTGTCCGAGGGCCAGATGGTGGACGCCAAGATCACTGCCATCGATGAAGAGAAGCAGAAGATCTCCCTGTCCATCCGCGCTCTGCTGACTCCTGTTGCCGACGAGGAAGCTGAGGACGAGGAGTAATTCCACAAAGCTTGAAAGGCCGCCCAACGGGCGGCCTTTTTTTATGTGAATCTGGCGATGAATAACGGCGGCTTTTTTGCTTTTCCTTTACCAAAGCAGCCATTTTGCGCATATTGCGTGTCCTGCGGCGCATATAGTGGAGCAGAATGGAGGTGCGCCATATGGCAGCAGGAAAACGAATCAGCGGCAGAAAGCTGCCGCCACCGCCCCGGCCCAGAACGACGGGCGGCAAAACACAGGGAAAGCGGCAGCAGCCCTCGCACGGCAGCACGCGCCGCATGCTGCAATTGCTGGTCAGTGCCGCCGTGCTGGTGATCGTGGTAACGGTGAAGTTCACCATGCCGGATGTGGCGCAGCAGTACGGCGGAGAGCTTCTTCGGCTGATGGGGGAGGACACCGACTTTGTGGCGGCCTTTTCCGCAGCAGGCCGCGCCATCGGCGGCGACGATCTGGCCGAGGCGGTCAATGACGCCTGTGCGGCGGTTTTCGGAACGGAAAAGGTGACGGTCAGCCACCAGACAGACCGCAACGCGGTCGTCTACGGCGACGGCACCACGCCGGAGATCGTGGACATGCTGCAGCAGGTGCTGAATTTTTCCTACCAGAAGCCGGTGGAGGCCACCATAACCTCCGCGTTTGGCTTCCGGGATCATCCGGTGGGGGGCTCGGAGCGCTTTCACTACGGCATTGATCTGGGCTGCGAGAAGGGGACGGTCATTCACGCCTTTGCCGACGGCACGGTGACGGCGGTGGCGGAGAGCACAGAGCTGGGCAAATACGTGGAGCTGACCCATCCGGACGGCTATACCACGCTGTACGCGCATTGCAGCCGCGTCAACGCTTCCTCCGGACAGACGGTGCGGATGGGCGACCCCATCGCGGAGGTGGGGGACACCGGGGATGCCACCGGCTTTCACCTGCACTTTGAACTGCACCACAACAACATCTACCTGAACCCCGTCTACTATGTCTCGTAGAAACCGAACTGCCATTTCCGTATCCCCCACAGCGCCGCTTTTGCTGGCGCTGTTTGTAATGCTGTCGTCTCCGCTGCTGCTTTCGGCGTTGCTGCTGGCGGCGATCCTGCATGAATTGGGGCATTATTGGGTGCTGCGCAGGCTCCATGCACGGGTGACGGCTATCCGCATTACGGCGCTGGGCGCGGAAATGCAAGTGGCGGGCCGCCTGTCCTACGGCGGCGAGCTGTTGGCGGCTGCGGCGGGGCCTGCCGTCAATCTGGCGTTGGCGCTGCTGCTGGGGTATGGCGGGCGGCTGTGGAGCCCGCTGTATCTTTTTGCCGGGGCACAGTTGGTGCTGGGGGTGTTCAACCTGCTTCCGGTGCTACCGCTGGATGGCGGGAGTCTGCTGTGGAACCTTGCAGCATGGCTGACGGAGCCATACACCGCCGACCGTGTTGCGGGAGTGGTGGGCTTCGGCGTGGCGGCACTGCTGACATTGGCGGCAGGCGTGGCGCTGATGCTGGGCGGCAGTCCCTTTCTGCTGTTGGCGGCGGCAGGACTGCTGTGGCATAGCATTGCGGCAATTGGGGGTTGCCAAACCGCCGCAAAACAGGTAAAATAAGATGATATTTTGATATACAACAGGAGAACGACTGTGGATAAAAAGCTGGAACGGATCCTGCCCCGCGTGCAGAAGCCTGCCCGCTATGTGGGCGGCGAGTATAACGCGGTGATCAAAGACAAGGGGACGGTGGACACCCGGATCGCCTTCTGCTTTCCGGATACCTACGAGATCGGCATGTCCAATCTGGGCATGCGGATCCTCTATGGCGTCATGAATCAGATGGACGGCGTGTGGTGCGAGCGTGTCTTTGCCCCGTGGGGCGACATGGAGGAGGAGATGCGCAAGGCGGACATGCCGCTTTTCGCACTGGAATCCGGCGACCCCATCACCAATTTCGATATTGTGGCCTTTTCCGTGGGCTATGAGATGGCCTTTACCGCCATCCTTAACATGCTGGATCTGGCGAAGATCCCCCTGCGCAGCGCCCAGCGTGACGGCCTGACCCCGCTGGTGATCGCCGGCGGCACCGCCATGTACAACGCCGAGCCTATCGCCGATTTCATTGATCTGGTAAGCTTGGGCGAGGGTGAGGACATCACCGTGGAGCTGGTGGAGCTGCACCGCAAGGCGCGCCGCGAAGGCTGGAGCAAGGCGGAATTTCTCCGTGCCGCCGCACAGCTGGACGGCATTTACGTTCCCAGCCTGTACGATATTTCCTACCACGACGATGGCACGGTAAGCGCCATCACGCCCCGTGACGGCGCGCCTGCTGTGGTGACAAAGCGCATCGTTCACGACATGAACAAGGCGTATTTCCCGGTAAATACCATTGTTCCCAGCACCGAGATCGTGCAGGATCGGGTGATGCTGGAGCTGTTCCGGGGCTGCATCCGTGGCTGCCGCTTCTGTCAGGCGGGCTATGTGTACCGCCCCGTCCGCAACCGCAGCCGCGACCTGTGCGCCCAGTACTGCCTGGATTCCTGCAACGATTCCGGCTATCAGGAGGTCACGCTGTCCTCGCTCAGCACCAGCGACTATCCGCCGCTGACGGAGCTGTGCGACCAACTGGAGCCCTTCTGCGAGAGCCGCCATGTAAACCTGTCCTTGCCCAGTCTGCGGGCGGACAACTTCTCCATGGCGCTGATGCAGCGGCTGGCCAAGGGCCGCAAGACCGGCCTGACCTTCGCGCCGGAGGCCGGCACCCAGCGGCTGCGGGATGTGATCAACAAGAACGTCACCCTGGACGCGCTGCTCCAGAGCTGCCGCACCGCTTTCGCCGGGGGCTACAGCGCCGTGAAGCTCTACTTCATGCTGGGCCTGCCCACCGAGACGGACGAGGACGTGCTGGGCATCGCCGATGTGGCCGCCCGTGTCATGCACGCCTGGCGTGAGAGCGCTCAGAACAAGCAGCGGGGCGTCCGCATTACCGTGTCCACCAGCTGGTTTGTACCCAAGCCCCACACCGCCTTCCAGTGGGAGGCGCAGATCTCCAAGGAGGAGTACGAGCGCCGTGTCCAGCTTCTGCGGGAGGCCATCACCACCAAGACCGTCACCTATAACTGGCACGACTCCGACACCAGCTTCCTGGAGGCCGTTCTGGCCCGGGGCGACCGCCGCCTGGGCCGTGTGCTGGAGACAGCGTGGCGCAAGGGCGCGCACTTGGACGCCTGGGAGGAGTATTTCTCCCTGGACCGCTGGCTGGAGGCCTTCGACGAGTGCGGCCTTGACCCCCATTTTTATGCCAACC
>OIYS01001431.1_pt1 | contig 12050 bp, 9 predicted proteins | sample 1588271 | NCBI WGS metagenome assembly OIYS01 (sample SAMN03283286) | human gut metagenome | biome: human-associated habitat; material: feces | host: Homo sapiens | place: Peru | collected 2012
TAAGCGCCGTCAGGTGCGCAGCTCACAAGGAACTTGTGATTCAAAGGGCTTGGGAGATCTCCCAACAAGCAGAAAACGCGCAAATCCGCCGGGGCGGAAGTGAGCGTTTTTCGCATATGGCGCGCCATAAGCATTACTTGCGACTTTTGCCTATGTCTCAGTTGATGTGACCCTAATAGTCGGACAAGAGTATATACCCAATAACCGTAAAAGCATCCAAGGGCACAGCTTATGAGATTCTATTAACAAGTGTTGTAGACAGTTAGTGAACCTTAACCTCATCGGCCACAAGCACTTGCTCTGAGAATAGGTGGAGAGCCTTTCTACTCTCCACCCAAATGCTATTAATTGTTCTCAGGCATTTCAACCAAAATTTCTCCACTTTCAACAACCGATTCAATTTCAGTACGTATCGGTTCATAGATTGGTATATCCTGATTGATAGCCTCGAAACTAACAGCTAACGAATACTTTGCTTTAAACAGGCCTCCCCAACCTTTGTGACCGCGAACCGCAATGCAAAAAGCATCACTCAATTGATTGGATTTGATTACACACCAATCCTTTTGGAGAGTACCATTTTTTCGAGAATATCCTTCCGCCGCACCCCGATTAGTTGCCTCTCCTAGTACCCAGTTAAAATCGCCATCATCGTCAATGATAGCGCCCGTTTCAAAAATACGACGAGCAAATGTCTCCGCATTCTCTCCAATCCGGCTACAGCACCAGTCTAGCCATGTTGATAAATACCCTTTTACGTAACGCCGAGTCCGGCGAGGATTCGCTGCGTAAGACAGGGTAACTTCGACCAAAATGTCATAATCTTCGCCAACATTAGATAATTCTTCCGGAATAGGAACTTGAAAAATATGAGCTTCATCATCTCCAAGTTCCATAAGGGACGGTGTTACCAAAGTTATTCGATACTCGTCATTATGAGTAGCACGTTCGACATCTGGAACACCATATCCTATATGGCGCAATGTAGAAACACATTCTTCTTTACTAACTTCATTGATATTCTTGGGCCACCGGGCAGATTGGGCTATTAATGCTCTATATAACAACGCAGGAGATTCTGGCAAAGCCTTTTCAACCTGTGATGCAACATAGGTGACTTTGGGCGCTGAAAAAGATGTGCCGATATCATCACGTGCAAAAGCTGGACCTTCCGGAGATTTACGAATTAGTTCCGGACACACTTCAGGAGGCGTTGTAAGTTGAGGAGGAACACTCCCTTTGTTGTACACGTGCGTCCCTCCATATTCGACAACTTCTGGCTTTAAGACATCCCAAATACCTGGTCCTGAGCGTGAGAATGAAGAGGCCTCCATGTGCTTTCCCAAGGCGATAAAATCATCAGTTTCTAACTCAGCCGCCGACACGGATCCTACTGTAATTGCTTGTAGGCTCTGCGCTGGATTTGAAATTCTACACAACTCCCTGTCGAGATATTCAGGATACGGATACCCCGCCTGCCAATATGCCGATATGACATCTGTGGAAATATTCCCAGCCGCCTGTATAAACAAGACATCATGATTGTAAGACTGACTATCGATTTCAGCCGCCCATGGCGTCATGTGTTTCATTTCACAAGATCGACGGCTCCCAATAGAGTGATTAAATATTTTAGTTGGGATTGGGGCTTCAACATTATATTTTTGCACGGCAATAGCAATTGCCTTTGGCGGATATACCTTTTCTGGCAGGCAATTGTTTTCATCAAGAATTCGCATGTTACGAATCCAGCAAGGAAGTTGATAAACTCCATCTGAAGGAACTGTCTTTGGATACAAGACTGCACCAGCCACTCGTGTCCCATGTCCTCCTCCGGCAACTTCGTCACTTATGCCCGTATTATTTGGGAGCAAACTGATAGATTCGTCACTAATAATTGCTGGTGCTAAATACTTATGTTCCTCCTGGATACCACTATCCATTACACATACAATGGGAGCAGATTGGGTGGGAGCCTCGATCTGCACGTTTTCGGTGAGACTGTCGTTATTTTCTGGGGCATCTCCCATAGTTATTGTCTCAGCTTCGGATACTTCAAAAATATATGCAAAATTCAATACTAAGTCAAGCAAACATTTACCAGATATTCTTAAGCGCGCCGAGAAACTGTCAGGCAAGTCGGCTATCTCCGATATACCATCAGCGAGTTCCATAATTTCACCATTATAATCAGAAACAAAACTTTCTATTGTTTCTTCTCGTTGCATCTTGATTTCGTCCCAAGCCATATAGGCGGTGTTGAACTTTTCCATCCACCGTTGCTCACGAACAGAATAGTGTTCATCGGTTTCATCATCTTTTCGATCGGGTCGTTTTGGCAACTCGATGTTTCCACAGCAACTAACGCCAATGTCGATAATATATATTGCATCTGGTGAAATTGTTGCCCATTTTGTATAGAGTTCTTTTGACAAAATTCTCTTAAGCCTATCACCATCTTCGCAGAGAGCATACACTTTTGCTGGTGAATTGCACCTTGCGGTTACATTTGCAATAAAAGTATCTGCTTTCTCATTTAAAACCGAAAGGTCAACATCTTCTGTAGCAACTATAATAAATCCTTCCTCAATTTCACAGACAATTTCAAATCCTAGTCCACGCAGGAAATCAATATCAGCGGAAGGATCTATTTCTAGCAGTATGGGAATGCCAGTTTCAATTTCAGGTAAGGCGTTTTCTGAACGTTCTGCACGACGCTCTTTCCAAAAACGGGACAATTCAGCAGAGCGACGTTTCACATAGCCACCATGAGCAATTCGATTAGCAGTATTCCTCTTTGTCTGAGCAGATACTGCGCCGCCACCACGCAATTTAGGTTTCCCTTGAAATAATAGTGGAAGCGGTAAATGAGTAAAGTCATTATTCTCTGCCATTGTCGTACCTCCTTACAGATTAAAATTTAGAGCTTTCTTCCAATGCTTTTACAAAGTGTTCGTTACATACTTTTTTGCACCCTGCAAGAACACCAATTTTTGCAGCCCGTTGTGCGATCAGGACAATATTGGCAGCAGAGTATCCATCCAATTGATTTGATATTCCATCCATATCAACATCCGGAGAAACTGGTATTGCAGATAAAGTCATCTCCAATAAACGTTTACGTTCTGATTTCCCCGGCATCGGCATTTCAATAACATCATCGAATCTACGGAAAAGAGCCTCATCAAGCGACACTTTCAAATTTGTAGTGGCTAAAACCAATCCCGGAGCATCATATTCGTCTAACAAAGTGAGTAGCATATTGACGATTCTAGGAACTTCTCCAACATCCTGTGTTGTAATACGAGATTTTGCGATAAAATCGCACTCGTCAAGAAGCAAAACAACAGGTTCGCTTTTGCAATAATCAAATACCATTCTGAGATTTGATGCTGACTCTCCAAAGTAAGAAGAAAGCAAAGAATCGAATCGAACTTTCAACAGCGGTAACCCGAGATTCCATGCAATTCGTTCGGCACTTAAAGTTTTACCACACCCCGGAGGGCCATAGAGAAGTATTTTCTTTTTAGGTACGAGATTGAATTTTTTTAACCTTTCGCGCGCTACATACTCCTGCTCAATCGAAAGAAGGCGTTCTTCAACTTCGTTCGGTAAAATCATATGATGTTTTAATTGTTCTCTCGGAATATACGATACCAATTGTGAATTTGTACGCTTGCTCTTTGGCAAAGTAGATAATCCACTTTCGCTTTTTTTGCTCTCAAACAGAGTGTATTTTGGCTTTTCGGTAATTGAAATTTTTTCCAAAGAGTCTGCAAGAATGTTATGACCGAGTTTGCGTTCCTCTTGAATGATCGTAATGGCTATTTTCTTTAATGAAGATACATCTTCGGAAAAAATGGCTCGAAATAGTCTCTTATATAATTCTGCTTTCATATAGCAAATCCTCCCTCTCGAATAGTTGTCATTCTGATAGCGTATAAAACCATCAATTGCCGCTGACTTTATACTTTTGCTGTCCAGAGGAAGTTTTTTCGATTGGTTCCAAACGGGTTCCAGAGGTGTGAACATAGTTTAAGAACAAAGTCCCCAATAACAATCGATCACTTCTGGATATTCGGTTCCACTCATAACCTTTAAATAAATCTCTCACAAGAAATATTTCATTGGAATGCAGTTGCTTTGTCTCCTCTATAGCGCGAGCTAAAAGATCGTTTGCAGTTGCCATGTCACATCCTCCTCGTTGTAGACAATCCGATAAACAACATTGTTTATATCATAGCATACTAAAATATAAAAAACAATAGCTAACATACCCACGAACAAATAGTCGCAAGCAATGCATCTGTATATACAAATGCGAAAAACCATCCATTCCGTTTTCACGGAACGAATGGTTTTTCTACTTGTTGAGGTGCTGCCCCAAGCCCCGCAGAACACTGTGTCGTGTTCTGGAAGCGCTGGATAAATCCAGCGGCTGCGCGATTCTTTGAATCGCTTGAGGCACACTCCATCTGGTACTGTTTGCCCTAGAAATTAGGCTTGCTGCTTGCAGCATGGATGCTTCCAATATGAATGACCTCGTCTGCTGCCTGTGCCAATTCCTTGCTATGGGTCACGACAATCACACATTTCTTTTCCTCGTGTGCAATGTGCTTCAACAGGTCAATCACATCCCAAGCGGTGGCTTCGTCCAGATTGCCCGTTGGTTCATCTGCCAGCAGGACCTTGGCATCACTGGCCAGGGCACGGGCGATGGCTACCCGTTGCTGCTGACCACCGGAAAGCTGCAGGACGCTACGTTTCCAGTATTCCTCTCCAATTCCCATGCTGCTGAGCAGCGATTTGGGATCGCCCTTGCCGCCCAGCTTTACATTTTCCAACGGAGTAAGATAGTCAATCAGATTGTAGCTCTGGAATACCAGAGAAATGTGGTGACGGCGGTGCTCTGCCAGGTCCTTTGTGGTGATGGGCTTTCCGTCATAGCAGATCTCTCCCTGAATGGGAACATCAAGTCCAGCTAAAAGGGAAAGCAGAGTTGTTTTCCCGGAACCGCTGGGGCCTAAGATGGCGTACAGGTTGCCGCATTCAAAGCCATAGTTTACATGATCCAGAATCAGCTTGTCGCGCTGCGATTTATAATAATAGGACACATTCTTTGCTTCTAAAATCATGCGATCCTCCTTAACTTAGTTCACTCAGAATTTCCCGCGGCTTCTTTCGCAGAACAGGGATTCCGGCAATACCAATGGAAACTATAATCAGAACAATTACGCCTGCGCCGCTGAACAGCCACATTTCTTCCGTGATTTTCACATCTGCACCCATGACCGTCTGTTCCGTCTGTTGAGAGGCAAACATGACCTTGCCTGCGTCCCGATCCCTTTGGATTTCCGCTTGCTCCACCTGGACGGCAATTAGGTAATTTGCCGCTGCTTCAGAAGCTGCTGGGGCAAGGGTAGCGGTGACTCCAAAGGACAACAGCGTGATAAGTAGGGCTTCCACGAGGAATTGACTGATGACACTGGCTTTCCGAAAACCAAGAGAAAGCAGAACGCCGATTTCCTGATTTCTGTTTTTCGTCCAGAACATAAATATCAGGAAGAGAATGACAAAGCCAGCGGCAAAGGTAAGTACAATCAACAAGGTGCTGATTTTCTCAAGATCATGGAAGTTGGATGACATGGTAGCGAGATTTCCGTTTCGGTCAATCAGATCATATCGCTCCCAGTCAATGACCGCAGCTTCCACCGCCGATTTCACAGCATCGTATTCATCCACATCTCCAATGCGAAAATAGGCGTGTTCAAAGCAGGGCGCGGTTTCGTTTTCGGCCTTTTCCGGGAAACGGAGGTCGGTGAAGACCACATTTTCTGAACGGTAAGTATCGCCGGACATCAGTGGTTGCATAAGCTGCTGCGTTTGATAGATGCCGATAATGACCGCTTCCCAAATGGGTGCGTTTTCCGGGTCGTGGCAGTCGTTGAATTGCAGGGTATCCCCGATATGAAGGCTGTTGCGCTGTGCCAGTTGTTCCGAAATCACGCACACATCACGATCCTCCGTACCGATCATGCGCCCTTCTTTCACTGTCACATTGCCGGACAGAACATTGAAATCCAGTTCCATTTTTCGGTTTCCCAGCAGGGTGACGCCACGAATATCGTTATACTGGTCATTATCGGGATCTTCGATCCGGGTAAAGTTGACAGGATTGACTGGGGTGATTTTTGTTGTTACATTGTAGTCAGAAATACCTGGAACAGCAGCAAGTTTTTCGATGTCGTCCATAAGCAGGGAATCAAAGGAATTGTCGGCTCCCACATACCATTGGGTGCCATAGGCGGTTTCCAGCTTACGAATGTAAACACCGTCCAGCTCTCCTTCATCTAGATACCCCGGCTGATGGGTGATCTTGTCCGTCGTTTCTTCCAGCCGCTTCGTTCTGTTTGACTCATTGCCATCCAGACGCAGACCGGCACCAACTGCCTGTCGGGTGGTGTCCTGAGTCTGAACGCTGGCATTTTGACAAGCCATACCACACAGAAGTGACAGGCTCACCGCAACGATCACAAGCAGAAGTAAACTGCTTTTGACTGGTTTGCGAAACATACTTCTCCAAGCTCTTTGAAAACTGTTCATGTTATCCCTCCATTCTGGCCAGGGTATCTCTCGGATTTGCCCGGAGTGTGGGAAATACCGACATGCCCACGGCGATCAGTACGATTGCACTTCCCAGAAGAATCAGTGTCAGCAAATGCGTGGGCTCCAAATGGGCACCTGTCATGCGTGCCAGATCACCTGTTGAAAAAAGGCTGTCCATAAGCCTCCGAGCAAACAATCCGCAGATCACAGTCGCTCCCAAAACCGATAGTACAAAAAGGGTCAGGCTTTCCGTCATTGCCTGCAAAAACAGGCTTCCTTTTGATACGCCAAGACTGATGAAAACAGCCATTTCTTTTGCCCGTGTCCGCATCCACATGCACAGCAGCAGGGAAACCACAATAACCGCTGTAGTTACGATGAGTGCCATCATTAGGACTGTCACGCGTGTTACTTGCTTTAAGGGAGCAATCATCTGCTGATACAGGGCATCCGAGGTTGTAATGCTGACGAAATCATCAACCAGCGGCTCCGCCTGTTCCCGCAGCGCATCCAGACTGTCAGGATCAGAAGTATAAACGGAGACCGAGCAATAGCCGGCCGTGTCAAATAGCGTTTCAAACATACTGTGATCGACATAGAGCTGGTTTTCAATCCGGTATGCTGCTGCCACATTGTCCTCCTGCCTGCGCTCCATACCTGAAAAGAAAATTCCGATAATCTCGCCGGAGGCGGTATCTCCGGTTTCTGTTTCCAACGTGATTGTATCGCCGATTCCAAGACCATTTGCCTGGGCAAGAATGGAATTGATTAAAATGCCGTTCTGGGCATCCGTAATATGGGTTCCTTCCAGTAGACGGTACTTCTCTTGGGCAAACAGCCCGTCAATTTCTGTATTGTCACAGGAATGAAGTGTAACGGACAAATTCAACGGGTCGGCACTTTCTTTTTTAATGATCGGAGAAAAATCGGCAGGATATGCTGTGCTACTTGCCGTGCGGTTGATTTTCGTCACAGCAGGCAGTGACAGCAAATGGGAAACAGTTTCGGAAGAAATGCTGTTTTGCCCTCGCCGGTCCTCTAAAATGATCTTTGAACCTGTTTTTTCACGGATAGAGCGATTGACACTTTCCGCCGTTTGCAAGATCATAGCAGCGCACAGAATCAGCGTGCTAATAACCAGAAAACAGGAAAATAGAACAATGCTTTTGCTTTTCTTTCGCCGAAGGTAGCAATAGGCACGTTGATAAAATGCCATAGACTTACCCCATAAGTCTGTAAAGGAAAACCCGATCTGCGTGAAGCACATTGTCACTGTCATATTCGCCGCAGATGATCAAAGTTGCCTGCTTCTGCACATCGCCCACGGTGGCGGTTTCATAGCGGACTTCTCCGGTTTGCGGATTGGAATAGGCGTACTGGAAGGTGCAGCCGCTGTCATAGGACACCGAAATTTGCTCCCAGTTATCTTCATATCCCGGTGCTGGCATTGCTGCCACATCCCCCTCTTCATGGGTCGGGGCTACGGTGCAGCCGTCCTCTGTAAATGCAGAAACGGTTCCGTTCAGCTTGGAAATCGCAAACAGTTCGTCTCCGCTGGCAGGATTGCCGGGTGCTGCTGTCTCAGTGGACGGTGCGTCCGGTATATGCTCCGTTTCTGCTGGTGTTTGTGATACGATTGCCTTAACATTCTTCTGATGTGACGGTTTTAAGCATCCGGCGATGATGATCACAACAAGGATCGTCAGCAGAAAAACAATGACTTTTCGATACATGGTATAAAACCTCCTTTTTGATTTCGGAGCGATCATACCATGCAGGCTCTTGAAAAGTCCTGTAAGAATTCAGGGTATCCTTGCGCATTCTTAAAAGTTTTTTAGAGAATCCTGTGATATAATGAAACCGAAAGGAGGGCTTTCCATGAGGCTTTTATTGGTGGAGGACGATCAGAATCTCTCAGACGCCATTGCAGAGCAGCTGCAAAAGGAAGGTTATATCACCGACTGCTGTTATGATGGGGAAACGGCGCTGCACTACGCTCTGAATCCCGAATATGGCTATGACATTGTTCTGCTGGACAGAATGTTGCCCATTATTGATGGACTGACTGTTTTGAAAGCCATGCGGCAAAAGCAGATATTTACGCCTGTGCTGATTCTCACCGGGCTGGGAGAGCTGGAGGATAAAATTGAAGGGCTGGACTGCGGTGCGGACGATTATCTGGTGAAGCCCTTTCATATCCGGGAGTTGCTGGCAAGAATCCGGGCTTTGACCCGCCGCCCGGTAGAGATTCAGGAGAGAAAGAATATCACGGCATATGGTTTGGTGCTGGATGCCGAATATCGGCGGCTAACCTATCAGGGAAAGTCTGTAATCCTAACCCAGAAGGAAACAAATCTCATTACTGTATTTCTGGAGCAGCCGGATATGGTACAGAGCCGAAGCCAGCTTCTTTGGAAGGTCTGGGGAGGCAATACGGAAGTGGAGGACGGAAATGTGGACAACTACATCCACTTCCTGAGAAAGCGCCTCCGGGAGCTTGGCTGTAAGGTCAGCATCAAGACCGTTTATGGTGCCGGGTATCGTTTGGAGGAAACACCATGATTGAAAAGCTGAGGAAAAAGCTGATGGTACTGTTTCTCACCAGTACTATGCTGATCTTCACCGCTGCTATGTTGGTCATGGCTGGCAATGCAGTGGCTCAGATTCGCAGCGCGGAGATTCAGTACGGAAATAACCTGGCGGACAGTATTCTTGAACAATTCAGCAGCAGAACTTTGGATTTTTCCGTTTACACCAAATCCAAAGCCATGGTGTGTCTGTTTGACGGCACCACAACACAATCCAGCCCGGAGTGTTTTCCAACACCATTGGAAGTTCTGATGGAACGGACGAAGGAATCCGATACCGTTCTTTCCATGCAAGAGGAAGCTGCCGAGAACGGCGCCTATGGCAAAAGCCGCACAGTCTATGCCATTTCCGGGAATCAGAAGGATGGGTATTACGCAATCCATAGTACCGTTCACAACGGCAAGACAATGGTGCTTGACCTGATATTGTTTTATCCCAGGGCTTCTCTTTTGGAGACACTGAAAAACGGCTGCAGTTTGTATCCTGTTGTTTGGCTGGGTGTATTGGTGCTCATGTATTTTCTCAGCCGCTTTTTGATTGGAAAGGCAGTAGAACCGGTGGAAGACACCATGAAAAGTCAGAAGGAATTCATTGCATCGGCGTCCCATGAACTGAAAGCACCATTGGCTGTGATTCAGGCTAATGCGGAAACCATGGAATCCAGCCAGAAACAGAAAATCATTCTGGATGAGTGCAGCCGGATGAGTAAGCTAGTTCAATCCATGCTTGCTCTGGCTTCCAGTGACGCGGGAAACTGGAAAATGGATATACGGGAGACTGATGTGGATACTCTGCTGATCGAAACTTGGGAGAAGTTTTCTGAAAGCGCAAGAAAGAAAAATATCCGCTTGAATCTGGACATCGAAGATCATTACCCCAAGACTCACTGCGATAAAGAGCGAATCAGCCAGGTTTTGGGGATTCTGCTGGATAACGCTATTTCCTATTCCAGCCCTGGACAGACCATTGAAATGGGAGCCAAGGTGCTGCCCCAAAAGCTCGCTTTTTTCGTCATTGACCATGGTCCTGGCATTGCAGACGCTGAGAAGGCAAAAGTGTTTGAGCGGTTCTATTCCGGCGATCCATCAAGAACGGACAAAAGTCACTTTGGACTGGGATTGAGTATTGCGCAGGAGATTGTAAGGCTGCATCATGGTACGATCCGATTAACAGACACTCTGGACGGCGGCTGTACGTTTGAAATATGCCTGCCAATAGAAAAGCGCTTAGCCAACACGAAGCAGAAATCTACTAAGACGGCACTCATGTCACAACGTTGATCGTATTCACGCATTTAGACCACAAAAAGTCGTTGCGGCGCAACGACTTTTTCTCCCCATTTTGGAAGGGGTGGTATCGGTATATTCGGAAGCCGAAAATCGGGTTCTATATGCGGAGAAAGCTCACCTGTCGACATTAGATGGGCGGTTTTCAAAGGGAAAAAATATCCTCAGTTCCTCGGAACTTGGTCAAAAAGGTATTGGGGCACAACAGCTTTTAGACTCAAAATGTCGATACCTGGCCGCAAGTTCTGTCCGCCCTCAATCAAGATGCAGAAGAATAGAAGCCGGATTATCCAGTGGCTAATACAATTCCCTTACAGCAAGAAAAACGCAAGGAAAACCTATTGTGGCACAAGCACTTTTTCACCGCTATTGTTCTACATCGCAACCACTTTCCAAGCTGTTGACACCCACTCCCAATGTGATATAATATAGGAGAGCAAAATGCAGACGCCCATCAAGCCAGTGGCTTGACAAGCGCCTGCATTTTCCGTTTCTTATGAAGGGAGCCATGCCGTCAGCAACAGATCGTCCGCCCACCCATAACTGCACCTTAAAAATTTCATATCGAACCGGAGGGAACAACCAGCTTGGGCCGCAGGAAAAAGCTCATCAACAATTCAGACATTCCACAGCACGCAATCGAATCCATTGCAAGGTGCATCTTGCCGGATATCCTTGCCTATTACGAAAGCGAGGAAGGGCAGAAAGAATTTGCAAAGTGGAAAGAGGAATGTCTGAAGGAAAGGACGGCTGAGGACAATTAAAAGAAGTCAAAAGGGTCTTCCGGGAAAGATGCTTCCGGACGAGAGGTATTTGTTGTACATTTCGTGTATATGTGATTTTTCTTCCACTGTTATGGGAGAAGTATTCATGTTTTTTATACAATCAAAAACATTGATGAAAAACTTTTCAAATATACGTCCCTGAAAGCACATGGCCATACTATCTAGTATTGAACAAATTTTACTTTCATTTGATAAATCCATTTGACTAATTGCCTTTTCCGCGAATGAAGAATAGTCTGCTTGAGTATCCTTGTCCTCTTTTTGACAGTAAAAAACATGCATCAAATTGTAGTTATCAGTTTCGCTCAAGTCTGCCGCATTTATCAACTTTCTCTCAGTATCGGTGTATCTGTACTCATAAAAAGCATCATATATAGTTTGTGTGGCTATTTCAGAAGACAGATTCATGATCCAGCACCCAGATACCCTAATATCTATCCATTTTATATTATCCTCGCTGTTCAGATGTATCAGGGGCGGACAATCATTCAAAAATAGATTCATCAAAAAAGGCAAGTCTGCTCCTGTATCAAACAAGGAATACGCTGAAAGCTTACCCTCATAGAAAGAAATATGAACGACCATAATGCTATTAAACAAGGAGTTTAAAAATTCTAAACTCAGTTCTCTGTCTCCAAACATGCTTGCAGCAAACACAAACGCTTCCAGTAAAGAACTAAACATTCTAAGGTTATCAAAGCAAGGATTCATCATAGAACTTTCTATAACCGATTTCAAGTCAATCAAATATTGCTTAATTGCGTTCTGTTTGTCACTTCTTAGG
>OIYS01001432.1_pt1 | contig 12023 bp, 10 predicted proteins | sample 1588271 | NCBI WGS metagenome assembly OIYS01 (sample SAMN03283286) | human gut metagenome | biome: human-associated habitat; material: feces | host: Homo sapiens | place: Peru | collected 2012
TAGGCGTCGGCGGAATCGAAGAGGTCGCCGGTCAGCAGCAGCGCGTCGGCCTGTCCGCCGCCATAGTTGCCGTACTGCTGAACGTCGCCCTCATGGTCGACGCCCATCAGCAGAAAGGATCCGATGTTTTTACGGGGCACATAGGTGTCCCCCTTATAGGTGACGGTTTGCAGGCCGGAATCCCCCAGCATCTCCTCCACGGTCTTTCCCGATGTGCCGTCATCATTGGCGCGGTCAAACTGGCTGCCCAGCAGTCTTGTGGCGGCATAGATGCCCGCCACCGCGATGATGACGGTGAGAAGCAGCATAAGTGTGCCTTTCTTTTTGCTCATTGCTCCACCGTCCCTTCTGCCTGTGCTGTCGATTCCGGCAGAAGCTGACTGCCCCAGTCGTCTATATGCAGCAGCGCCATAGCGCCCAGCTTTTTCTCGATGATTCTGCGTCCTGCGCCCAGATTCGGCGCACGGGATTTCAGGTTATGACAGTCGCTGCCCAGCAGATGTGCCCTGCCGGTGCGGAACATGTCCAGATATTTCCCGCGGCCCCACGGGGACAGCAGGCATTCCGCATTCAGCTGCACCGTCACCGGCAGCATCATCATGCGCTCCCATATGTCTTTATTTCTTTGCAGCGGCAGATACCGCTCCATATGCGCCAGGATCACCTGATAGTCTCTGTCAAGGCAAAGCCGTGTCAGCACGTCCAGCTCCAGATTTGTCCATTGTGCGAATGGCATCTCCAGTAAAAGCGTCCGTGTCCCGTCGATGCACAGGCTCTCCAGACCGTCCAGCTCCGGAAGCGCCATAAAGAACGCCACCTCCGCACCCAAGACGATCTGGGGCATTCCGCTCTCCAGATGCTGAGAAAGCCGCTCCCGCGCCATACTCCGCTGTGACAAAAACGCGGATAGCTGCTGGCGGTCGCCATAGAAATGCGGGGTAGCGACACAGATATCCACGTTCTGCTCACGCATCACCCGCAGCATGGCAAGGCTCGTCTCTACGTCTTTGCTGCCATCGTCGATACCCGGCAGCACATGGCTGTGAAAATCGATCACCCGATAGTGCGCCATGATAGTCTCTCCTGATATGTCGCGTGTCTTTACTTCCGGAAGGCACCGGGGTGAACCGGCACCCTCCGGAAGCGTTTGATATCCGTAATTACACCTTGCGGCGCTTTGCTGCCACCGCGATACCGGCAAAGCCCAGCATACCGGCCGTCAGCAGGGCGATAACGGGCAGGTCGTTGGTCTTGGGAGCCACCACGTCGGTGTCGCCGGTGGTATCGCCCGAACCGCCGCCGGGCTTGTGAGAGTCCTTGCCCGCCAGCAGGATAGCGAACACGCGATCCGCAGGATCCAGCTTCAGGACTTCCTTCAGCGTCTGCTTGAACTCCACGATGATACGGCCCTGAGCGTCCACGTAGCAGTTCTCCACCTCGCCCCAGACCTGATTCAGGAAGTAATGCAGCGCTTCGATATCACTGCTGCTGACATTCAGGCCGGGGATCGTGAGACGGATCTTCAGCGGGCCGTCTGTCATCAGGATCGAATCGTCTACCGTCGTTTTGCCGCCTTCATAGCCGCCGATCTCAATGATCTTGAAGATCAGGACGCGAACCACTTCCTTATTGAAGCCGGCGTCCTTGGCGGCCTTCAGGATGGCGTCGATATCATAGTTCCCCGTGGGCTGCTGCCGCACGATGATCTCGCTGCTCCAATCCTTGTCATCGTAGTCCCAGTACTCAACATTCACGCCCACGCTGGACTCTGTGGCGCTGGCGGTCACGACCAGAGCAAATGTCATGCACAGTGCCAGAAACAGTGCGATCCACTTCTTCATAGTATACTCCACCTTTCAATTATTTTCACAGAGATCGGCCGTGATTGCGTCACGACGCCTCTCGTATGATCGTTTCGTTGGCTGTGTCGTCTGTCAACACGCCGATGATCAGATATCGCTGGTGGTCTTCTCCGTTCATGCAGGTGGAGAGGATCACTACCCGGTCGCCCGGCTCCGGACGCAGCAGGCCCGGCAGGTTCACATGGAAACTCCGCTGGGCATACAGCTCGTCAAAGAACTGCCGGAAGCCGACGGGCAAATAGAAATCGTTGTAATAGAGGATATGCCGCTCGTTGTTTGGTGTTCCGCCCACCACCCGGTAGGTCAGTACCCGGCCGGGCTGGTAGATGTAGAAGTTCTCCGGTTCATCCTCAAGGCTGGCCGCCTCCAGATGGGATTGCAGGCCGCCGAACATGGTCTGGTTGGCCATGTTGTGGCCGTAGATCACTGTTACCGGGTCGTCAAAGGTCGTGGTGTTATAGGTCTGCTGGGTATACAGGCTGCCGGCCACCGACTCGCCGCCGTCAATATCCCGGCGCAGGTAGTAGGCGTCGTCATCCGGACGCTGCACGATGGGATAATCCACGTTGGTGCCCGGATACTCGATCCACGCGTAGACGTCGGGATTTCGCTCCTGCCACGCGTCAAAATCCACCGGGACATCCACCTGCTGACCGGCTTCCTCCTGTGCGGCGATCACGCCGTTGGGATCCTTCTCCACAGGCTTGGCATGCTGGGCACGGCTGCGCAGCGCCAGTATCAGAAGCACCGCACAGATCACGCACAGCGCCGCCGCGATCCAGAACACTATTTTTCTTCCGCTGCGTTTCATTGCTTTTCGCGGGAGGGCGCGTAGTAGTTGTAATAGCTGTATTTGCTGTATTTGTAGTAGTAGGGGTTCTTATCCATCTCCACGCGGTTGAGCACCGTTCCCAGCAGCGGACAGTCGATGCTCTTCAGCTGCGCCATACTGGTAGATATGATACGCCGGGGCGTTACGCCGCCCCGCACCACCAGCAGCGCACCGTCGCAGTAGCTTGCCACCTGCAAACCATCCGCTACGCTGTTCAGCGGCGGCGTGTCCACCAGAATGAGATCGAACTGCTCCCCCAACTTCTCCATCATCTCTCCAAACCGGGGATTTTGCAGCAGCAATACGGGGTTTGCCACAGTGCGGAACGTGGGCACCATAAAGCCGTTTTCGATGTCGGACTCATAGAGTACGTCCTCCAGCGACGCGTTGCCCGCCAGATAGTGAGCCAGTCCCAGCGCCTTTTTCGCGTCAGTTCCGGCGCTGAGCTGATGCTGGATACGCATCACGCTGCGCCGCAGGTCGGCGTCTACCAGAGCTACCCGCCGACCGGACTCCGCCAGCACCCGCCACAGGTGGAAGCTGATGAAGCTCTTACCCTCGTCAGGAGAGCTGCTGGTGATCATAACCTTTTTGTACTGGTCTCCGCAAAAATCGAAGTTGATCCGCAAGCGGTTCAATGCCTCTCTGCTGGCATAGGACAGTGTGCCCTTGTTTTTAATGGTCAAGGATTTCATTTTGCTTGCTTCTCCTTATCTGCCTGCGTTTTTTTGCCCAGCTTTCCTCCCTCTCCGCGGCTGGAGGAGCTGCCCTCCTCCGGAACCACCGCCAGCGGCATCACGCCGAAGACTCTCTCCATATCGGCCTCTGTGCGGATGGAATCGTCATAGAGGTACCGCACCACAAAGAATCCGTAGGTCAGCAGGCAGAGCACCAGCGCACCCATGAAGGCGTTGCGCGTGTAGCTGGGGCCGGCACGGTAGGTCGGTGCTACGGCCTCCTCCGCCACATGGGGCTCGTTGCACTCCATCACGGCGGGCAGCCATGTGACGGCCAGCTGCGCCACCTCGTTGGCAATATCCGCCGACAGCTGGGGGTCGCCGGTGGTGGCAGAGATCTGCAGAATGCGGGTGCCGCTCTTATTGCTGATACTCAGCATGCCTCGCAGGCCACCGGGCGACATGCCGGTCAGATTCAGGTTCTGGATAACACTCTCCATCACAGGGAGGCTCAGCAGCAGCTCCTCATAGTCGCGGGTCAGATTCGTACCGATCTGCAGGTCGGCCAGATTGACCACGGAATTATTGGACGCCGAGACCACATACAGCAGCGATGACGCCCTGTAGGTCGGCTTGATCAATACGTAAGTAGCCGCCCCAGCCAAAATGCCGCCAATGACAAATGCCGCCACCACGATCAGCAGCTTCTGCTTGAGAAGATAGAACAATTCCCGCAGGTCGATCTCGATCTCGTCCGAGCGGTTCACCTTTTCCTGATCCATTCAGCTGTTGTCCTCCTTCTCTGCTGTGTGCCGCGCTCTCCGGCCACGGGTAATGTCGTCCCGCGAAAAGGACGGCGACCGCGTAATTCTCCTATACATTGTTTCTTTCTGCACTCCTATCCCTCTACAGCACAGAACAGCGGCCGTTTTGCGCCCGCTTCCCTGTTGCCGATTTACAATTTCAGAAATATCGCTTTATATCGCATATTATACATGAACTGTACTTACATTTCAACCTTAGTTTTCAAATCAAGCCCACGTAAGCAGCATGACCGCGCTATTTTGTTTATTATATAGGAAACCGCGTCACATTTCAATGACGCGCTCACCAAATTTTCGCTAAATTTTCTCCTCCTCATCCAATTCTCTCCCTCCGGAGCAGGGAAAAACCCCCTGACGCGGTGCGTCAGGGGATTCAGTCGTCTATTGTGCGCCGAAGCCAAGGCGACGGCGTACACGCAGCCACAGATGGCGCAGCCGACGATCCGCCAAGCGGAGCCGCCACCACAGGCGGTAGGCCGGGTCATCGCAGCCGCGCCACTTTTCACTGCGGGCAAAGGCCGTCATCACGGCGATCAACTGGTCGCGACGGATGGACGGCTCCAGAACCGTCTGGGCATCGCCGCACATGGCATAGGTGCCGTCGCCGCAGCAGGCGGCGATGCGATGCAGCACATATCCGCCGTTCCGCCGCCGGTAGAGTACCACGTCTCCGCGCTTCGGCTGGGAGATGGCGGCCAGCCGCACCCGGCTGACGCGATCCTGCAGGAACGGCGTCATGGAGCGCCCCGTTACGGTAAGCTCCGCACTGCCGCCGGTTTGGATCGCCTGCACGATGGCGGGCGCCAGCTCCTGCATGCTGACGGAGCGCACGGTTTTCGCGGTCATTTCAGCTTGCTCAGGTCAATGCTGCCGTCCGCGCCGATCTCGATGGTGGGATGCTCCTCCTTGAACTGCTCCTGTGCCTTTTTCATCCACTTTTGGAACTCTTTGTAATCACTGAAGCTGTCAAAATAGGCGTCCTGCTGTTCAGGAGAAAGAGCGTAGTACTCCTCCCACTTCAGATCCTGCGATGCGTCGGGGGTATCAGATGGAGTGTCGGGCTTGCTATCCGGCTTGGTGTCGGCAGGCTTATTATTTGTGGGTTTGTTGCCAGCAGATGTATTATCATCCTCAAATGGGTCTTCTTCTACGCCGCCGGTAATCGTCAGCGGCCCATCTGTTACCACGCCGCCTTCTACTGGGGTAGTATTCTCTTTCGGAGTCTTGCCTCCTGCAGATGTCTTATCGTCTGTAGCGGCATCCTGCTGAGTGGTACCAGAATTTCCGTCCTCGCCCGCCGGTTCCACCGTCTTATTTCCACAGGCGACGCAGAGGTACGCCAGCGACAGGATCACCAGCAGCGCCGCCATTACTTTCAGTCGTTTCATGTTCATTCCTCCAAGCAGCCCAGCTTACGCAGCTGGTGCAAAAAGTCCGCGATATCGGCCTTGGCCCGCTCCGCCGGGACGTCGTATTCCGCCAGCACGGCGGCCAACAACGCCTCCGGGGTGGTGTCGTTCTCCAGCAGGTTCCACATCACCACAGCCATGTCGTTCAGCGACACAACGCCGTTAAAGTTCGTGGACAACTCGCCGATCGGCACGAGAAGGTGGCTGCCCGCCACATCGCTCAGGATAAACTGTGTATTCCGTCTCATAGCGTCTTTTCCTTTCTGCCAATGGCCTCGTGCATGGCTTGATAGGTGATCTGTTCATCGCTGGGAGCGGCGTGATTGAAAAATTCAAAAACAGGAACATTCTGCAGCAGATCATCCAAAAGACCCATCAGCAATTGGGCGTCTTGAGCATTCTTCCGCCCGCCAGTCTGTTTCAGAAACTGAGGAACCGCCTCCAGCGCCGTAATGCGGCGCAGCAGCGTGTCGCCCCGGTGCAGGAAGCAGATACCGGCCAGAGGGGCCGAGGTATTCACATTGATGCCGTCCTTGCCGCACCACGGGGTACCAAAGGCGTACCATGTTCCATCGATACGCCGCAGGGCGGGCTTGTCGTCGTTGATAATTACCGCATCCGGCCATGTATTCTTATACATGGCGGTATGGGTGGATTTTCCCATGCCGCAGGGGCCAGAAAAGAGATAGGCGTAGCCATCCACCACCACCGCTGAGGCATGAAGCATTACGCCGTCATAGCGGAGCAGCTGCCGGTAGAAGTTAGCGCCGCTGCTTAAGTAGTAATTGGTTTCAGCAGAGGCCTCCTTCCAGATATCCGGGCGTATCTGAGTAACATCCAGTGTAATGTCCACGGGAACATCCGCCTCGTAGGGCTTACAGCGCCGGGGCAGGTTACTCAGTTCCGGCACATCCACGCCCAAGTTTGCAATTTTACAAATCAAGGTCTGCCTCTTTCTTTCGGTGGAGAGCAGGAGCCCCCAAAAGGGGGCTCCTGCGGTTGCGTTAGGGGATAGGGATCATTCCTCAAACTGTTTCCCGCGAATTACCAGTCCTCTCCGCCAGATTCATCGCCCAAACCGGCGTCAATGGGAGCAGCAATCTCCTCCTCGATCTGGACTTCGATCATTTCAACTACGGGCTTTTCGTACTTCTTCATAAAAACACCTCACTTTCTCAGTCAGCGAGTACGGGTTCGCCGTAAAGCGTAAACAACTCCGCACCATCAGCTTTATAGAACACAAACTTTGCCTGCATAGTGACAGAAGCATCAATGTTCTCCAATCCGTCTACTACCACAGTCAGCACTCCCTTGTCTCTCTTCAGATAGCTAAGCACCGTTGCAGGATTGTATGTGAAGCTCTGTGTAACCTCAGTAACGGATTCGCCCTGCACGTTCGTCCAAGAGAATGTGATCACAGCATCCACTCTGCTAAGATCAGCTTTCATCAATTCCTTTGCAGCATCACGCTCACCCACGCTATCGGGGCCCACTGCAAATCTACCCTTATTCTGTGCGGAGATCCATTCGGATTTCACCCACAGGTCAAAGAAGGAGTAGCCGCCCTTTGCGGAGTTGTAGACGGGGGTATAACCGTTCAACGGAGTGATGACGTAATCCTCTGCCGACACAATACCTCTTGCACTGGCATCAGACGTATCAATGATCTTACCAGTGACGATAATCAACGCTGCCTTAGTGATGCTATGGCCATTGAGGTTAAGGGTCACGCCAGCTCTGACTTGTACAAGCTCCTCGTCGTCAACATCAGCCACCAGCAGGACGGTACCGCCGGTCTTGGCAGCAACCTTTAGCGCCTCGGTCAGAGTCTCATACTTGGTATCGCCGATCATGGCAACGTACTGGCTCTTAACCGTGTAAGTACCATCGTTGTTGTCGTGGGGGATGAAGCCCTCGGCGCACCACTCAGGCTTGACCTCGGTCTTGAAGGTGCCGCCAGAGATCTTGTAGCTGCCCTTGTCGAAGATCGTTTCAACATAACCGCTGTCGATCTTCACCAGAGAGCCGTTGTTGCCGAACTTATCCAGCTTATCCGCAGCTTCTTCCTCACCGGACAGGTACGTGATCTTGGTGTTCTCACCAGTGATGGTCAGCTGACCGTGGACAACGCCGTTCGTCGCAGTCGCGGTGGGAGCGGAGTTGACAAACACATAGCCGATGGTGGAATTCTCAACCGTGACATACACGTTGCCGCCGACCCACAGATCGTTAGCCGCGTAGTACTGATCGTCATTCAGCTCCATCGTGCCCTTGCTGCCGGTCAGCGTGGAGTTTCTGATGGTGGCATGGGAGCCGCCGCCGGAAATGTGGATACCGGAACCGTAGGCGATGCCGCCGCCATTGATGGAGGTCACACCATCGAACACGGTCTCACCAGCGCCGCCTTCGTTCAGGAAGATCTTGGAGACGCCGTTGCCGTCCAGCGTGACATTCAGGAAGGTCAGCGTGCCCTGCGCACTGGTAGTGCGGTAGAACATGCCAGCCTTGCCGCTAGCGCCAACAAGCTTCTTCGTGGCCTTGATGGTGTACTTGCTCTGGCCATCGATGGTGATAGCCTTGCCAGTTGCGATCTGCTCGTCAAGGTCGATGTCAGCCAGCAGAGTGATGGTCTCGCCGTCCTTGGCAGCCGCAATGGCCTCAGACAGCGTACCGTACTGCTTACCGTTGACCTCGGCGACCTTGACCTCCGTCACGACGAAATTGCCGTCCGCGCCCTTCGTGGAAACATATCCAGCAGGCACGAAGCTGGTGTTCTCGCCCTCCGCCTTGTTGTTGGCGGGGTCGAAGCCCTTGAACGTACCGCCGGTGACGGTGATCTTGGCCTCACCGGACTTGTAGTACTCGTCCTTGCAGTTCAGCGTCCAGTCGGGGGTGAAGCCCTCATAGGTACCGCCCTTGATCTCGGCAGTGCCGTAATAGACGTAGATCAGGTCGAAGTGGGGATCATCGTTGTTGGTGATCTTCTGCTTGTAAGTACCGCCCTCCAGCGTGACCTTGGCTTTCTCGGAGAACACCTGCACCGCTATGGCCGCCTTGTTGTTCTCAACAGCGGTGATGACACCGTCGCCGGTGATGGTCAGGTGGCCGCTGGTGTACACATAGAACACGCCCTCGGCACCACTACCGGTGATGTTGTGGCCGTTCAGGTCAATGGTGATGTTCTCCGTGATCCTATAGTTCATGCTGGGCGCGTTGATATCCCGCAGCAGCTTAATAGTGCCGCCCTTGTCTTCGAGCGCCGCAATAGCCTTACTCAGCGTGTCATACTTGACGCCGTTGATCTCGGCAACGGGCTCCGCCTTCCCAACCTTGTACATGCCGCTCTCGTCCTTGTTAGCGACATAACCGGCAGCCAGCTTTGCGCCGTTGGCGGCGGGGTCAGTGGAGAAGCTGCCGCCGGAGACAAGGATCTTGGAATCCGCCGTCAGTGCGGGATAGCTCGCAGCCTTGTCAAAGACCAGCGCGGCGCAGGGAACCATGTTCTTGCTGTCGCCAACATAGCCCTCAGCAGTGCCGGTGCAGTTGAACGTACCGTCCGTGACCTTCACAGTACCGGCGCGTGCAACGATGCCGGCGCCATTGGTGATGTTGAAGGTACCGCCGCTGACGGTGACGTTGTCGTTCCACGGCGCGTAGATGCCGCAGGCGATGTAGCCCTCGGTCACGATGCCGCCCTCTAAGGTGCCCTTCATGACCTTGATCGTGTTGGGCTTGCCGACACGATCGCTGCCGTTGCCGGCGATGACAGCGTTATCGGTGGCGATCAGCTTCGCCCAGCTGCCCCGAATCTCGATGGTCGCGCCGGTAGACGTACCGGTGATCACCGCGCCCTCGCGGCCCTTGAGCGTGCCGGAGAACACGGCCACCTTGGCGTCGTTGCCGACTGCCACGGCCACGTTGCCCGTGGACTCGATGGTGCCGGTATGTTTCGTATCCTGAATGTCCGCCTTGCCGTTGATGCGCAGCGCCGTACCCGTGGCCGTAATGTTGTGGCCCATCAGGTCAAGGTTTACCTTCTTGCCTGCGGGGAACACGGCAGCCTCAGTCAGCACCACATTCTCCATCAGCACCACGGTGGAGTTGTCCCCGGCCGCATTGATAGCCTCCTGCAGCGTCTCGTACTTGACTTCTCTGATCCTGGCGACGTAAACGCCTTTCTTGACGCCGTAGGTGCCGTCACCGTTGTCTTTGGGGATATAACCAGGGGCGCAGCAGTTCTCGGGAACCGCGCTGGAGAACGTACCGCCGGAAACGGCGACCTTGTCGTTGGCAGTGAAGGTCTTCTCAGTCTTGTCTGTGTTGTTCCAGTCGTAAGCCTTGATGGCAGCGTTGGTGCCATTGGCCTTGAACGTACCGCCGGTGATGGCGATCTCACCAAAGTCCTTGTAGCCGCGGTTCACGATGGAGATCGCCGCGCCGTCCTGAATGGCGCCGTCGTTCCCGGTCTTGGCAATGCCGTCACCGGAGACGGTGATGGCCGTCTGGTCGCCGCTGATGTTCAGGCTGCCGGCGCAGACCTGAACGCCCATGGTCTTGGCGTTGATGGTGCTGTTGTCGATGGTCAGCTTGCCGCTGCTGGGGAAGTAGATGCCGAAGCCGTTGGGCACGTTCAGCGTGCTATTCTTCAGCGTGACGGTATCGTTGGTGTTGTTGCCGTTGGTCTCGATGCCGCTCGTGGCGGTCGTGCTCATTTCAACATTCTCGAACATGAGGCTCGAGTTGTCATAGGTGATCGTGCCGCCACTTGCCGACGGAATCAGACCCACGAGCTGCGAACTGACGATCTTGCCGTTCTTCACCGTCAGGGACGCGTTGGGGTTGTTGATCTCGAAGGCCGCGCTGTTTGCATCCGTGCCGGTGCAGGTCCAAGTGTGGCCGCTCAGGTCGACCACACGGGCGACGGTGCCGGAGTTAAAGGTCGAGCCGGTGGTGTAGTCGCGCAGAAGGACGATGGGCTTCTTACTGGCCGTCTGCGCCTTGAACGCCTCGTCCATGGTGTAGTAGGAGGTTTCGCCGACCTTGGCGAGGTATGCCTTCGCTACGCCGTAAGTGTTATCTTCGTTCTTTGTAACACTCGAGTCCTCGACCACATACTTGGTCGGGTCGTTGCTGAACGTACCGCCGGTGATCTCGATGGTCGCCTTGGCAGCATCGTTGATGCTGGTCAGTTCGTTCGTCTTGGGATCATAGCTACGAGTATCCAGCTCGCCGTTGATAGTACCGCCAGTGATGGCAACGGTCGCTTTTTTACCCTCGGCATTGCCGTAGTTCACAGAGGTGACATCACCGTTGATGGTGCCGCCGCTGATCGTCAGATCGCTGTTGAGACCGCCGCTGTACGTCCAGGCCGCCACTGCGCCGTTGACCGTACCGCCCTTGATCGTCGCTCTGAACCAGTTCTCAACTGCGTAGGTGTTCGCAGAGTTCAGCGTGCCGCCGTTCAGGAACAGATCGCCGCGATCGACCTTGATCACGATGAAGTTGTTCTGCGTAAACGTGCCGCCCTTGATATTCAGGCCGGGGTACTTGGCGACACTGTCATCGCCGACGCGCACCAAAGATGCGCCCGTGACACCGACAATGCCGCTGTTGTTCTTGACGTTACCGCCTTCGAAGGTCAGCCAGCCGTTGCCCTGAACGTCGATGACATAGTGGGAGGAAACACCGGAGTTCTCCGCGGTATCCTCGCGCATGATGGTACCGGTCTGCTCCGTGCTGCTGTCCTTGACGGTCACGCGGGCCGTAACGGTCAGTGCGGGCTTGCCCTTCTCGGTGCCGCCGTTGAGGGTGAAGCCGTTCAGGTCAAGGGTCAGATAAGGGGTAGAAATGGTGACGTTCTCGCGGGTATCCGCCAGCATCGTCACGGTTGCATTTCTACTGGCCGCGTCGATAGCCGCCTGCAGCGTCTCGTACTTGACATCGCCAACCTGAGCCACAGCCACCACCAGCTTGCCGTCGGCGTTCCACAGATAGCCGTCAGGCGCAGCCAGCGTCACGTTAGCGCTCTTGGTCACGGTGGTAGTGTCGCCGCTCTTGATGCTGCTGTCGATCTTCAGCTTGCCATTGATGGTGCCGCTTTCCAGCGTCAGCGTCACTGCATTCTTGTTGTTGGTGCTGCGGGAAACCTCGATGTCACCGTTGATGACGCTCATGCCCTTCACCGTCACGGAAACGCCGGTATAGTCGCTATAGCCGCAGGCGTCCAGAGCAAAGGGTGCACGGCTCAAAACGCCGCCGCCCGCGTTGATGGTGGTATTCTCGATCACCACATCGCCGCAGTTGTTGGACAGGGTGTACACGGTGTTGGAACCGCCGGAGACATTCATCCCGGAGAGCGTCAGGTCGCAGTAGTTCTGGATCAGGATGGCGGGTGCACCAGTCCAATTCGTCTGGTTATC
>OIYS01001436.1_pt1 | contig 11999 bp, 9 predicted proteins | sample 1588271 | NCBI WGS metagenome assembly OIYS01 (sample SAMN03283286) | human gut metagenome | biome: human-associated habitat; material: feces | host: Homo sapiens | place: Peru | collected 2012
AAGTTATCTTCCTTTTCTTTTTCAAGGTTTCTAATGATTGCATAAAAATGTTCGTAATCGGCAATTACAAGATCAAGAAATTGATCAACTTCTTTTAAACGATAACCTCGCGTATCTATCTTAAAATCTTTTTCCAAAATCATATCGCTTGTTAGATTAAACTCATCCTTATACATATCCCTCAATTCCTTTCTATTAATATTTTAAAATAGAAAAACTTAGTTGTCAAGGGCTAGAACTAAGATAATTGACATAAGTCAAAATTATCTGAAAAACATCACTGTCTTTCTTTTCTACTTACATAATAGTAGACTGATTTCCGATGGTCGCCACCGTACTAAAATTACTAATTATTATTAATTTGCAATAATTTATATCCTTCGTTTCTTATGTTAATACTTGCATTCACATCTCTATCATTATTTGAACCACATCTAGGACACACCCAGTTACGTATACTAATATTTTTCATTTTTTTGTTTTGAAAGCCACATATAGAGCATAATTGACTACTAGGAAAATATTTATCTACTTTTATAACAATTTTACCATTAAGTGTTGCCTTTCTTTCTAATTGTTTGATTATTTCGTAAAAGGCAGAATTCTGTATTTTATTAGATAAAGATGAATTATTTCTCTGCAGCATTTCTTTAACAGACAAATTTTCTACTACAAATACATCATATTTTTTTATTAAATCATTTGTTATAAAATGAATAGCTTCCAATCTTTTATTAGTGATTGTCTGATATTTTTTTTGAATTTTTAATGCTATTTTTTCATGGTTTTTACTTTTTAGTTCTGAAGCAGTCAATTTTTTTTGCAATAACCTAATTTGCTCTTCAATACGACCAATATTTAAAGATGGATATTTTACCCCATCACTTGTAACAACCATATTTTTAATTCCTAAATCTAATCCCACTATTGAACTTAATTTTTTTTCTTTGAAATTAAATTCAAATTCAATAATTTCTCTTGTTAATACATGAGCATAATATTTTTTACCAGTTTTTTTTACAGTAACACTTAATATAGTTTTTTCAAATTTTTCCATTTTTCTGTAACCAGCAATCTTTATTTTATCTAATTTAGGCAATTTAATTGTTTTTTTTAACAAATCGATTTCAACACTTTGGATTTTCGTTTTCCTATTATTATGATATATGCATATTGTTTTGTAAATTTGTGATTGATAATAGCTCTTATATTTTGGATAATTAGCTTCTCCGTTATAGAACCGTGCAAAAGCATTATCAACATCCTGTAAAGTAGTTCTTATTATACAACCATCAATATCATTTAACCAAGGATATTCTTGTCTTATTTTTTTTAAATCGTTTTGAAAATTTTCAAATGAATATCGATAATGAAGGAAACCGCTAATAGTTTCATTATCTTTCATTTTTTCAATATATTTATTGTAAATAAGTCTTTTAGCTTTAAAAAATAATGATATTTTCTCTATTTGATCATCATTCGGATACATTCTAAATTTATAGGTTTTATATAAGTTCATGTATTCATCCCCTTGGTAACCAATATTCTATACAGATAATTTTAAACAGTCAAGCATTTTTAATAAAAAAAAATAATTAATTAAAATTTGCGCAAATATATTATTAAAACAGTTGATTTGAGCACTTTTTCATCTCAAATTACTTCGTAGCCTATTTTTTTGGCCAAACACATTTTACTTGACAAAATTCACGGCATAAAAAAACTTCCTCTCTCGGAAGCAAATTCTTATTCTTGGTGACCAGTACGGGATTCGGACCCGTGAATGCCGCCGTGAAAGGGCGGTGTGTTAAGCCACTTCACCAACTGGCCAAAAAAATGGCGCTCGATGCAGGACTCGGACCTGCGACCCAACGGTTAACAGCCGTTTGCTCTACCAACTGAGCTAATCGAGCACTCACGTAAGTCTTAACTAACTAAGACTTACTTAGTATATAATATTTTTTTAGTTCTGGCAATACTTTTTTTGAAGTTTTTGGCAATTTTTTTCTTTTCCTTCAATTATTTCATGTAAATAAGGTACATTTCTTATTATACCCTCACTACTTTTTATGTCAAAAACCACTTCTTTAATATCTTTTAATACATCATGTTCTTCTATTTTTTTATCATAATTATATTCTTTTACACTTAATATATTATCTTCAAGTAAAATTCCAGCAAATTGCATTATAAGGGAGATTTTATCATATTCTTCTATTGCTTTATCTGGGATAAGAATTCCTTTTTTTCTCAAATAATATGCACTTAGTGATGATATTGCCCCTATTGTACCATCTAAGCTTGCACTATCAAAATCACTAAAATAGTATTCTAGGTTTTTATCAACTAAGATATTTGAAAAATTAAAGTCTGGCAACAATATACCTGCTTCATGTACTTCTTTTAGAGTTTTTGATATATTTATACACATATTAATATATACTTGTTCATCTTCATTATATTCTTTTAATCTATAAAATGAAATTGCATTATCTATATACTCCATTGTATTTCCAACTATTTGATACTCAGTGTGATTAAATATATGTTTTTTGCTTAATACAATTTCATCTTTTGGCCAAATTACATTTTTTATTGGCTTCATTAATGATAATTTTTCTAAAGTTTTCCCTCTTTTTTCTTTTTCATTAACATTTAATCCTGTATATATTTTGTATGCAGTAACACCATCATGATATATAGTTGATTCTCTACTATCGCTTTTTATTTTGTATAGTGTATCTATCTTAAGTTTCCTAAGTTCAAGCTTTTTAATACTACCTACCCCCTTAGGTCTTATTATCTATTAGATAACTCCTCAGTTAATATACTTCTTGTAAGTTCAGGGTTGGCTTGTCCTCTTGTTTGTTTCATTACTTGTCCTACAAAGAAGTCTAATACATTAGTTCTTCCACTTTTATATTTATTTACATTATCTAAATTATTATCCAAAATTTCTATAATTATTTTGCGAATTTCACCATCATCTGAATTTTGTTTCATTCCACCTTCTTCTACTATTACTTTTGGATCTTTTCTATTATCTAACGCTTCATAGAAAACATCTTTTGCTTGTTTAGAAGAAATTTCCTTATTATCTACCATATCTATTAACTCTTTTAACATTTTAGGTGTTAAGTAAACATCGTTTATAGATATAATTAATTTGTTTATATACCCTAAAAGCCTTGTAGTTATCCAGTTTGATGCGCTCTTTGGATTTGCACCTTCTTCAACTACTTTGTCAAAGTAATCTGAAACCATCTTTTCTTTTACTAATATATTTGCTTCTTTTTCTGTTAATTCATACTCTTTTATATATTTTTCTTTTCTTTCACTTGCTAGTTGTGGGATAGTTTTTCTTATTTCTTCTATCCATGAAGTAGGAATTCTAAATTTTGGAATGTTTGGCTCAACAAAGTATTTATAGTCAATTGCATCTACTTTGCTTCTCATATAAATAGTTGTTCCAGATTCTTCATCCCATCTACGTGTTTGTTGAACTAATTTATCATATTCTCCAGTCTCTTTTAATTCTATTTGACGAGATATTTCATATTCAATTGCATCTCTTACTCCACTAAATGAATTAACGTTCTTAATTTCTACTTTTACTCCCCAGTTTTTTGGGTCATTGATGTCTAAATCTTTATCCATTATTGATATGTTTACATCACATCTTATTTGTCCTTTTTTACTATCTGCTTCACTTATTCCTGCATATTGATAGATTGATCTCATTACTTCAAGGAAAGCTACAGCTTCTTTTGAAGAAGTGAACGTTGGTTCAGTTACAAGTTCTAGAAGTGGAACTCCTGCCCTATTATAGTCTATTGTTGAAACATTAGTATAGTGATCCATTCCTGCGGAATCTTCTTCTAAGTGTAGATTATTTATCTTAGCTATTTTTTCTTCACCATCACAGGTATATTTTAATTCTCCATATATACCAATAGGATTTGGTTTTGTTTCTTGAGTAATTTGATATCCCTTTGGTAAATCTGGATAATAATAGTTCTTTCTTTCAAAGCATAAAAATTCTGGCTGTTTACAATTTAATATTATACTTGCCATTAGTGCTTTTCTTACTGCTTCTTTATTTACAACTGGAAGTGTTCCAGGAAATGCCATATCTACTGGAGATACATTTGAATTAGGAAGTCCATTATATGAATTTCTTGCACTTGAGAATACTTTTGTATTAGTTTGACTAATCTCGCAATGCATTTCAAGTCCAATTAGTGCTTTATACTTATCCATTGTTTACCTCCTTAGCAGTTTGATTTTTATATCCTAGCATAGATTCAATATGATATGCGATATTTAAAACGTTTTCATCGTCATAACAATTACCTGTGATATTTAGCGCTACTGGTAGATCATTTATAAATCCATCTGGGATAGTAATTGATGGGAATCCACCAAAGTTACCTATTTGAAGATGTTCTTCTAATACTGTTGTTGCTTCATCTAATGAATCATCATTATTTTCTAATTTCTTTGCTGGTCCACTACTAACTGGTAATATTACTGCATCATATTTTTTAAATAATTCCTTCCATTTATCTACAAGTAATCTTCTTACTCTTTGTGCATTATGGAAATATCTATCTTTATTCTCTGCTTGTAATACATAAGATCCTATTACAAATCTTCTTTTAATTAGTGGAGAAAAGCCTTTAGTACGATAGTTTTTCATCATTTCTACATAGTTTTTGCCTTCAGCACGTGGTCCAAATATAATACCTGTTAGGTTTGACATATTTGATGTTGCTTCTGCGCATGATATTACTACATAAACTGATGCAACTGCGTTAAGTAATTTTTGTTCTACTGATACTTCTTCTATTTCAAGACCTAACTTTCTACACTTATCAATTACTTGCATAAAGTTTTTTAAATGACTTTTTAACTCTTCACTTGGATTTTCATACATTGATATATCACATATTTCTTTTATATAACATAGTTTTTTGCCTTTTATATCTTTACCAAGTGATTCATATAATTTTATGTCTTTTGAATCCCAGCTGGTCATATCACGACTATCAATGCCTTTCATATTATCAACTACTATTGCGGCATCTTCAACATTTCTTGTTAAAACTCCTAAGTGGTCTAATGAAGAAGCAAATGGAAATAGTCCATATCTAGAAATCATTCCATATGTTGGTTTATATCCAACTATTCCACAGAATGCGGCTGGCTTTCTTATTGAATCTCCTGTATCTGATCCTGTTGCGAATGGATATACTCCTGCTGAGACTGCACATGCACTACCTGCAGATGAACCTGCAGTCATTCTTGTTTTGTCCCATGGGTTTTTTACAATTCCTGTATGTCCAGTTGTTCCTGTTCCTCCCATACCAAATTCATCCATAACTGTTTTATTTACACATACTGCACCTGCAGATTTTAACTTTTCAACTGCGGTTGCATCAAAAAATGGTACATAATCTTTTAATGTATTAGATGAACCTGTTGATAGAACTCCCTTTGTAGAATAATTATCTTTAAGTCCATAAGGTATTCCAGATAAAAAGTTATCAGTTATAGGGCACTCAGCTGCATCATCTAATATAGTTACAAATGCATTACATTCTTCTTGTAACTCATGACTCTTTTTTAAAGCTTCATTTATTAATTCTTTTGATGTTACCTTTCCTTCTTTTAGGCTTTTATGAATTTCTATTATTCCTTTATCCATATATGTCATTATTCTTCCACCACCTTTGGAACTTCTATTTCACGATCTGTATAAGAATCACAATTTTGTAATAGTTCTTCAATTGGTGTTGAAGGTAGTACTACATCATCTCTTAATTCACAAACAAAATCATCTAAAGCATGAGTCATTGGTTCAACATTTTCTATATTTGGAATTTCATTTATTATATCAATATTTTTATCAATGATATCAAATTCTTTTAATACCATATCTTGTTCTTCTTCAGTTAATCCGATTAATAATTTATCTGCGTAATCATTAACCATTTCTTTAGTAAACTTACCCATTTATAATGTCCTCCTAATAAATAAAAAAGTCATTCAACACTAGGGCATGAATAACTTTATAATTAAATTTTTGCTCTTCCCTAATCAATTGAAAGTATAGAATAATAAAGGGAAAATGTCAAGTCGCACTATAGTGATTTGCGCCTATATTTGTAGTTTTTTTTACTTACTGATTCACTACTTATAAATTCATTTTCTACAAGAGTATCTAAACTACTTTTTAGTGTTTTATCTACTGATTTATCAAGGAACTCATCACTATCTACATATTTTAATAAAATTTCTTTTGAAGATGTAATATCTTTTGATATATCAATATTGCATTTTTGTGCTTCTTTATATAAGTCTATTATTTGATTAAACCTATTTTCTAATGCAGTTCTATATATTTCTAATTGTCTATTTAATATTTTATCATCATACTTAATACCACTTAGTGATACAAGTTTTTCTAATATATCAGTTAGTGAATTACTTCTTAATACTTCTATATTTATTGTACCTCTTATGTATTTATATGCATCTAATTTATTCTCTTCATCACTACTATTATTAATATAGTCAGATACTGAATCAATTATTAGTGGTATAGATTTTCTTGTACCATCTTCATTATATTCATATTTAAGTACACTATATTCTTCTATGTAAGTTGGATCATTTTTCATAAGATTATCTACCATATCAAAAAAGTTATCTTCTTTTTCATTTGTTTTTCTTTTTGAATCTAATAGAGTTTTATTTAGTTTTCTTATTTTTACTGAAGCTTTAGTATAAAACTCTTTTGCCTTATCTTTATCTATTTTAGAAAGTAATTTCAATGTTTCTATAACTCCAGTCATTTTAGCATATTTTTCAATTATTAAACTTTTATAATTTTTATGGTAGAATTCTTCATCATCTGACATTAATAATAATTCTTTTGTAATTAATGAGTTTTCAAATGATAGTTTGTTGTGGTCTACGTTATTATCATCTATTACATGTCTTGTTTCATGAAGAAGTGTTGTAAGTATTCCTTCTAAATAAGATTCTGCAGTTTTATCAGTATAAAAAGCATCAAATCTTAATAATGATAGTCCAATTAGTGATTTGGATAGATATGCTTGTCCTACAGTTGTACCTTTTTTTTGTTTATTTTTGATTTCTCCAAACACATATTTCCAATTGTTTATTCCTTCTTTTCTTAAGATGTTATTCGCATAGCTTATCATCGCAACTTTAAGAGCTGGTTTACTTACTGTATTCTCATCATTCATAATGTGTGATGCAATTATTCTTAGTGCTAGGGGCTCATCTATTTCTTGTGCTAGGTAGTAAGCTTTAGAAGCATATTTATCAAGCTCTTTTATATCAGTTTCATCTATTTGTTTTAGATTTCGTTTATTTATAGTTCTTTCATTATTTATTTTTTTCATTATTCCTGAACTTGTTAGTAAATTCATTATTCTACCTTTGGAATCTTTTTTTATTCCATTAGAATCAAGTATAGTGAGTATTTTTGTAAAGTCTTCATCTTCTAAAGTGCTTATTATAGTCTTCTTGTCTAACTTTGGTATTACAACACATCTTATATAGTCTTCACAATAGTTCGGATTATTTATTATATCATCAATATACTCAAGTCTTTTTCTTGCGTCTTCTTTATAGATTTCTTTTGCCATATCAACTTCTAGTTTTGTAAGTAGAGATATATCTAATTTCTTTATATCTAATGTCATTAACCTTTTTAAAATGTTATTTGATAATAGAATGTCATTTTTATCAGTACTCATATAAAAAAACAATATTTTTTCAACATATTTTTCAAATAGTTTATTTAAAGTATCTTCTTCTACTTCTCCATTTGAAATTCTATCAAAGTAATCTAATAGCGTTATTTCTACGTTCTGTTTAAAACTTGTACTTGCATCAAATAGTTCTAGTGCTTCTTTATTTAATACTGAATAAAACATTTTATCAATTACCTTAGTCATAAAAGCTGGTTCTAGAACTCCGCTTTCATTTACTAAGTCCATTATTACCTCACTATCGATATAGGCTTTTTCTAATGTTGATATAAACTCTAGTGATTCTTTTAATTCATCAAAGTCTATTTCTTCATCAGATAATATTTTTTCCATCACTTTTTTTAAATCTTTTTCTATTTCTTCTTTTATATTATTATTTTCTAGAATTTGTTCTAGTTTTTCAAATGAAGAGTTATCATAAAGTTTAAAAAAGAAAAGCGCATTTGTGATAACGCTAAGTCTAGTTCTTTCATATTTATATATGTATTTGAAATAGTTTATTATTTTTTCATTATCTAGTTCATCAGTAAATTCTCCATTAATACTATTTTTAAAGCTATTATTAATTCTATTAAATAATTCATTCTCATCATTTAATCTTTTTTCTTTTGGAAGAATTTTAAATAGTTTTTCTATAAATTTAGTACCTTCTTCACTTTCTAATAACCCTAGTATGCTTTCAATTGGTAGTATCTTCATTTTCTGTTTCCTTTTTATTTAATAATTCTAGTATTATATTTTTTGTATATAACTCCTCTAAATCTTCTATTTGTTTTAAAGTTTCTTCTTCCATATTATCGCACCTTTGCTGATGCTGATATACCAGTTACATCAAAATTTGTATCTACTGTATTTCCTTTTATTCCTTCAAGTGTTGCATTTTGTGTTACTTGAATTACACTTACATTTCCTATTTCACTAACATCTGGAATATGGTCTTTTGTTACTTCATCGTACCCTCTTTTATTGTCATATTTATATCTTGCTACCCATTTTTCATAATCTTTTAGTGTTGGATCTACATTAACCATATCTTTTAATAAAGAGTATGATGCATATATTCCAGAAGAATATCCGGCTTTATCAATTTCATTACAGAATGCTTTCGCAAGGGTTGCGGAAAGTTCTGGATTATCAAAATGTTTTTTCATTTCTATATCATAATATATTGGAAGGTCTAGATTTTTGTCTATACCTGTACCTTTAAGGCGGTTTATTAAAGCGTTAGCTTCAGCTTTTGCTTCTGCTTCTGACTCTGCCTTGGTATAGCAATATATTCCATATGGAATTCCTAACCTTGTACATTCAGCAACATTTTCATAAAACTTATCATCTATATTAAGGTTACCATTTTCATGGAATCCTGAAAAAGCAGTAAATCTTATTATTGCGTAATTAACACCTTCTTCTTTTACTTTTTCCCAGTCAATATCTCCTTGGTATTGTGAAACATCTATTCCTTTTATTGCTGTTTGTGTTTCTTTACTTGAAGTAACTTCTTCATTTATATATACCGAATTATTTTGTTGTTTTTCTACTTCTTTACCATATGCTTCTTCTGAAAAATACTTATCAACTCTTTCAAAATAACATATAGAATAATCTTCTGAATTATTTATTTCCTTTCCATCTGAAATGGCCATTAGCTTTAACTCATTAGGAAGATTCTCTTTTATTTTATCTAATGTATCCTCTTTTGCACCTATTCCTACAGATGCTCCTCTACACATTTCATAAAATGCAGTACAGATTTCTATTAATTTTTCATCTGATACTTTTCCAACTATTCCATCAATATTATAATAAATTGGACATTCTATTTTATCGCCTTCTGTTAAGGCTAGTATACAAGCGGCATCTGCGGTTGCCTCTTTTTCTGATGTGGCATCAGAATTTAGAAGTATTCCACATGGTACTCCTTTTTCATTACACTTTTTAATATTTTCTATAGATTTTTCACTTATTCCTTTTTTCCAACTATTAACTTCAATTAGTACAAAATCATCATTTATTTCATCAGGTAAACTTCTTGTAGAACTAATACTTGTTCCACTATAATCAAATCCAACTGGAACTTTAACATCACGATATATCTTTGTTGCGATTGCACCTGCTCCACTTAATACAAGAGCCGCTAAGGTAGCTGTTGCGACTCTTTTTAATGTAAGGCGTGGATTTTTATTCTTTTTATTTTTCTTGGTTGCTTTTTTTACATTTTCTTCACGTATTTTAAGGTTTTCTACATTTTTATTTTTAGAAGTTTGATTTGTTTTATTATTACGTTTAAAGGAATCTACATCATATGCCATAATTATCACACCTATTCTATATAATATAGTATAACTTTTTTTATAGCTTTTTTAAAGAAAAAAACAAAAAAACTTCGAATAATCGAAGTTAATTTACATATGGCGGAGCAGAAGGGATTTGAACCCTTGCGCCAGTTGCCCGACCTACACCCTTAGCAGGGGCGCCTCTTCAGCCTCTTGAGTACTGCTCCATAGCCGACTACTACATTATAGCAATTCATAAAGTAATAGTCAAGAAATAAAATTATTTTGTTCTAAAATCAAGATATGTTATAAATCCAGAAATAATTTGTTTATATTTTTCATCTATAAATTTAATATTATCTAATGTTTTTCTTGTTTCATTAAACATCGATTCCATCATGTCAGTTGCATATTTTCTAGCGCCTGTTCTTGTAAATATATCTTTTACGTTATTCATTTCTTCTTCTTTTAGGCCCTCTACTCCATAATATTTGTGTAGATTTTCTAATTCTTCAGGATTATTTTGCGCTATATATGAATAAAGTATAGTTTGCTTAAATTCACTAACATCTGAGGAAGCTGATTTTCCTAATTCTTTTTCATCGCCAAATATTCCTAATATGTCATCTTTAATTTGAAAACCTATTCCAAGGTTATATAGTAGTTCTTGCATTTTTTTTATTTCTTCATCACTATAATTGGCTAGTACCATTCCAAGGCTGAATGGTCCAATTATTGAATACCATGCAGTTTTTAATCTATAGATTTCTATTACATCATCTTCTGTAGTTCTAGGAACATTACAATATTGTTCATTAAATGGAAGTAATACATCTATAATCTCACCTTTTATTGTATTAATTACTATTGTATTATATAGATTTAATAATCTATCAAAATTAGGATTATCTCTATAATTTGAAATAAGTATCTTACTTGCTAGATAAAAGCCTAAATCTCCAATGCATATTCCAAGTGAATTTGCGATATGAGTTTTTCTTTGATGAAAATCTTTAGAGTTGTTATTACTTTTTTCAAATTCATTTGAATATGACTTAGGTATAGTAATTTTACCTCTTCTTAAGTCTGCATTATCAATTATATCATCATGTATAAGAATAGAAGTTTGAAATGTTTCATATGCAGTTGCTAGTGGCAAGTATTCTTTATTATCGTTACTTAGATTTTTACTGTAATATCCTAACGCAATTAATGCCGCTCTTATAAATTTCCCATCTTTATTCATTCGTATTAATTCTTTAGTGGCATCTACTACTAATTTGTTATCTGTATTATCTATAAAATTATTATTAACATCTGTGATACTTTCTTTACATTCTTCTAATATTTCAAAATAGAATTTGAAAAACGCAAATAAGTCTTCTGCTTCTTTATTTCCTTCTACTTTTGTATTATTAAGTGTTGTACTATTTTCATTTTTAATCCATTTATATAATTCATTAATATTTTCTACTTCTATTTTATTTTTATCATTTATTATAGTTATCAAGTTAAATACCTCCATTCAACTGTATTACTATAGTATCAAATTTTGTCGATTTAATCAACAGTATTGGCTTTTTTGTAATTTAAAGTACTATTATTTATTATCACTATAATTATAATAATTAAAAAATTGTAAAATAAAAACATAATTTTGCTTGGATTTATACCTTGCTTAAATTATGCTAAAAAGGATTTAAAAAGAAATCTCCCTTTGCTAATAGCGCCGTGTGTTACTAAAATGAAATTTTTAGGTAATTACTTTGTAAAAGCAGTTGTGCAAAGAACAAGCATTTGCTATAATTGCACATAGGAGCACTTGATAGTTGGGTGGAGCCAAACTTCTTGAAAGAAGGGAGGCGGGAATATGAACAAGAAGGATTTTTTAATTCTATCTCTAGTAATAATTATCTTCCTT
>OIYS01001443.1_pt1 | contig 11963 bp, 8 predicted proteins | sample 1588271 | NCBI WGS metagenome assembly OIYS01 (sample SAMN03283286) | human gut metagenome | biome: human-associated habitat; material: feces | host: Homo sapiens | place: Peru | collected 2012
CGGCGGTGACGCGTTTGCCGCAGGGCTTATATATTCGCTTTTAAAACAAAAAGCGGCGCAGGATGCGGTGGAGTTTGCCACGGCGGCAGCGGTGCTGAAGCACTCGATTGAGGGCGATTTTAACCGTGTTACGGCAGCGGAGGTTGAAAACCTCGCCGGAGGAGACGGCTCGGGTAGGGTGCAGAGATAAAATAATTAAACAATAAGTGATAAAGTTTACAATACTTAATATCGTATAGGAACAAAAAATCAAAGAAACAGGTGATTCAAATGGAATCACAAAAAAGAATATGTATCGGTGTAAATACCGAGGATGCAACAGAGCGCCGAGCTTGTGAAAAGCAAGTTTGGCGCTCGGTCTTTTTTTATTCGACAAAATAAAACATAATTCTACATTTTAAGGGGCGGACACCGATGTACTGTATAAACCTTGCTGTATACAAAACAAAGGAAAGTATGAGCGCGCCATAGGCGACTGCAAGGGCGATGACGGAAAGCCCGAAATCGTACCCGAAGAAGCCGATATTATCCGACTTATATATGACCGTTTCCTCGTGGGCGACAGTCTTAACGGAATTGCCGAGTTGCTTGAATCAAAGGGAATTGCAAGCCCATCGGGAAAAGAGAAATGGCAGATTTCAACTGTACAGTCAATTCTTTCAAATGAGAAATATAAGGGTGACGCTGTAATAAACAAAACATATATACGGGATTGTATATCCAAAAAGGTTATGGTAAATAACGGTGAACGCCCTAAGTATTATGTAGAAAACAATCACCCCGCTATTATAGACGCTGGTACATTCGGCAAGGTGCAGGAGGAGCTTGCACGGCGCTCGGGAAAACGAAAGGTCAAGCAAAAGGGTACAAAGACCGAACAGGGGAAGTATTCAAGCAAATATGCGCTGACCGACTTGCTCGTATGCGGCGAATGCAAGACGCCTTATCGCCGATGCACATGGACGGCAGGCGGTAAAAGGAAAATAGTATGGCGCTGTATTAACCGACTTGACTTCGGTAAGAAATATTGTCACAACTCACCGACTTTGGAAGAAAGCGTGTTGCAAAGGGCTGTAACGGCGGCGATTATGAAAACCGCTGATATGAACGCAGAGAGCCTTAAAACGCTGAAGCTGCATATAGGAATGGGATTACAAAATGAGAGGTGTGAGGATAACAGCCTTGACATACAAATACGAATTGCGGAAATAGACGCGGAATTCAAAAAAATGCTCGACCGTGTAACCGATGATACATTGGAAGCTTTTGACGATGAAACCGCCACACGGCTTATGGACGAAAAAAGCCGTCTGCAACAGCAGCTTGACAATATAGCCACCGTTGAGCAGCAACGAGAAAATGCAAAATCCCGGCTTGACGACATCTACACGATACTGGACGGCATAAAGAATCGCCCGATGGAATATGACGACCAAATCGTCCGGCAATTGCTCGAATGTGTAGTGGTCGACTCAAAAGAAGAGATTACCGTGATATTTAAGGGTGGAGTTAAGGTGGATCAGTCATTGAAACAATGAAAAGAAATCGTGACTGAGTGCAATTAAAATAATTTTAGTATATAGTGGAAATTCTTTTAAAAATATGGTATAATGCAGATAATAAAACAATACTGCGAGGTAAACATGAAAAATAAACAGCCTCCTTTTCAAATTACGAATAAAATCATTGATGATGTTGCGGAAATTTCCGAACTGATAGGCAGACTTTCTGCTCACAATCATCTTTCCGCCAATCCGAATCTCCGTCGCACCAACCGCATTCGTACTATTTACGGCTCACTTGCTATTGAGCAAAACACACTAAGCCTTGAACAGGTTACAGCCGTTCTGAACGGCAAGCATGTTTTAGCTCCGCCCAAGGATATTGCCGAGGTCAAAAACGCTTATGAGATTTACGAACATATGGACGAGCTTGACCCTTATTCTGTGGATGATTTGCTGACGGCGCACGGAATTATGACGCGCGGACTGATGGTTGAATCCGGTATGTTTCGTACAAGACCCGTTGGTGTTGTAAATCAGGCTGGACAGGTTGTGCATCTCGGTACGTTGCCGCAGTATGTTCCGGATTCGGTTACGGAGCTTTTGGATTGGACAAAGCACAGCGATTTGCATATGCTGATTAAAAGCTGCGTGTTTCATTATGAATTTGAATTGATACATCCATTCGCAGACGGTAACGGTCGCGTCGGACGGCTTTGGCATACGCTGTTGCTTTCAAAATGGAATTTGACATTTGCATGGTTGCCGGTTGAATCCATCATTCATGACCGCCAGCAGGAATACTACAACGCTATTAGCGCGAGCAACAACGCAGGAGAGTCAACCGCATTTATTGAATTTATGCTTTCCGCTATTAAAGCATCACTCATTGATGCAACCAAAACGAGCGATGATATGAGCGATGGAAAAACGGATAAAAAAACCTTGCGCTTAAAGAAGATTGAACAGTTCCTGCAGACACACGAATACATTATGAACGCCGATGTACGGGAGATATGCGGCGTGTCGGCAGCGACGGCAAACAGAATATTGGCAGGGTTGACAGAAACGGGAGCACTTAAAAAATACCATATAAACGGATATTGGAAATATAAGGCAGCGAAAAAATAAGCTATGAAAACAGCAAGAGTTTATTTGCCAAAGAGAAAGCTATGTGAAAGTTTGGGGTCATATTTGGAATCCGCAAAAAATCTTTTTCGTAGTCCTGCCACAAAAATCCCGTTCACGAAAGTGAGCGGGATTTTTTACTCTTACCTCTTACCTCTTCACTCTTACCTAAAAATAAAATCGGTAACGGGATTTTTGGGAAGTAATAAGTAATATGTAATAGGTGCGGCGCGGCTTTGCCGCCGATTGTAAACGCAAGGTTACACCTTGCTATTTTTGTATTTGAAAACACCGTTGAAATTTGAGCTTTTAAGTTCAGAATCAACGGTGCTTCAATTATGGCTGCTATTCTCGGCGCCGTATCGCCCGCCGTTGTTATTCCTCGTATGCTGCGGCTTATGGAAGAAAAGCGCGGAACCGAAAAAAGTATTCCGCAGCTTATTATGGCGGGAGCGTCCTGCGACGATATTTTCGTTATTGTGCTGTTTACTACATTCGTAGGCATGGCGCAGGGCGGAAATGCAAAGCTGCTTGATTTTGTCAATATCCCGGTCTCAATTCTGTTCGGTGTTGCCGTCGGCGCGGTGTTTGGGCTTGCTTTGGCGCTGTTTTTTGAAAGGGCTTATGCGCGCGGGCGCTTTATCCGTAACAGTATAAAGGTAATTACCGTCCTCGGCGTGTCATTTCTTTTGATTGCGATTGAAGCATGGGTAAAGCGGTGGGTCGCTGTGTCGGGGCTGCTTGCCGTAGTGGGTATGGCGTGCGTATTAAAGCTAAAAAGTCCTGCATGCGTTACAAAACGGATGTCGGAGAAATTCGGAAAGCTGTGGCTTGCCGCCGGCGTGGCGGTCTGCCTTATAGGAACACCGCTGAACATAAAAGAACGGCTTTTCTGCATTATCGCATATCTTCCGAAGGCAACCGTGCAGGCGGCAATCGGCTCTGTACCGCTGAGTTTGGGGCTTTCATGCGGTAGTATTGTCCTTTCTGTTGCCGTGCTCGGTATTTTAATAACCGCTCCGCTCGGTGCATTGGGAATTGATTTGAGTTATAAAAGGCTTTTAAACGTATACGAATAGATCTCCTTTTAAAAAGATATGGCAGCCTTTAAGGCTGCCATCTTTTTAAGTTATTCTTTATGAACTGTTTCCGCTACGGAAGCGGCGGGGGCGCTCTGCGAGTCAAGCTCGGGATATACCGGCGTATATTCCTCTCCGTACATTTTAAGTCCGTCTACTATGCAGTAGGGTTTATAGGTTACGCTTTGAATTCCGTCAACCGACAGCGCGTCGGCTGCACTAAACGCGTAAGTATAATTTTCAAACGGTACGTCAAGGTTCACCTCAACGTCGGCGGCTATTTTTTTGAATCTGATAAGATCGCGTATATCAAGCGCCGAATCTCCGTTTATATCGGCGTTTATCGCAACCTTGCCCTCAAGCAAAAGCTTTTTGAGCGCCGCCATATCTGCCGCCGTGTCAACATTTCCGTTGTTATCCACATCGCAGTAATAAACCTTGCCGCCAAGCGCCAGCCACGGCTTTTTGCCGAGCGCGTTTGTATTGACGTAGTCGATGTAACAGTTGAATTTTTCGGTTCCGTTTGCGGTCAGGATTTCCAAATCACAGCCGACTCCCCAAACATAATTGACGGTGCTCGTTTCAAGAGCGATTACGGTTCCTGTCGGGTCGCTGCCGATATATCTTATATCATTATATCCGAAAGGCTTTGAAAGCATTCTCCCGCAAATGTCGCAGCGGTTATCGTTATTTTCGTCTGCGCATATACTGAGTTTCTTATAGCAGATATTGCAGGCGTGTTCGTAATCGTAAGGTTCATGCTCTTCACTGTCCGTTTTTTCTCCGCAAACAGAGCATTCGTGCCAGTGGCGGGATGCGTCCGTCGACCAATCATCCTTGTAGGTGTGCGCCGATGTTTCGCCGTATTCAAAGGTTTCGCTGCCCGCAACCCCACAGGAGCAGGAAAGGTAGTAAACTGCCTTTTGCGTGCAGGTGGCGGCGGATTTTAAATACTTCTCGTCGGTGTTCTGAGTGAACGTATGGCTGTGCCCCGCCGCGGGCGTGATTTCGTGATTGCAGACCGTGCAGACCTGCGGGGCGGTATCGGTAGCAACGGTGTCGGACGTGTGCGCGTCTTCATCCGTTTTGTTGCCGCAGACTAAGCACTCATGCCAGTGCTTTTCCGAATTCTTTGACCATCCGCCGTAATTATGCTCCGCTTTTCCGCCGTAGCTTTCGCCGCATATATTGCACACCGCCTCTTCGGTGCAGGTGGCTTTTCCGCTGGTATGCCGGCATTCGTATTCGCACACCGTGCAGACGCCGTTTTCCCAGGTGTGTTTTCCGGCAGGAATTATTAAAGCCCCGCACATACATGTTTTTTTATGAATTTCATCTGTAAACTCATATTCGGCATTTATATGGTTATCGGGATCAATCTCACCATATGGGGTGTTGCATTTTTCGCAGCGTGCAGGCTCACGGCAGGTTGCCTCTCCGCCGGAATGCTTGCAGCCGTACAGGCACGCCCTGCAAACGCCGTTTTCATCGTAATCGTGCAGATCGGTAACTGTTTTTCCGCAGCAATCCCAGTGCTGCTCGTGGCAGAGCGGTGTCTTCTTGTAATTTGATGGAGACGATGTATGATTATTCGGATCTTTCTCGCCGCAATACTGATTGCAAACCGAACAGTAAGCGGGTTCACGACAGTTTGCTTCCCACCGGGAAGTATCGTGCCCATTCGCGGGAATCACCGTGCCGTAGTCTACAACTCCGCGGCAGTTCCAGCAAACGGTATCGCCCGTGTAGCCCTCTTCGGTACAGGTCGGATCCTTTTCACCGCTTGTATATGTGCCGGAGGGGTAAAAATCGTGGTTATGCGGGTCGATCTGACCGTACCATATACCGCAGGTATGACACCGTGCCCTTTCGTGGCAGTTGGCAGGGGACGAAATTGAATGCTCGCATATACAGCCGCACACCGTGCAGATGCCGTCATCCCACTTGTGGTATTCATACGGGTATTTCGGCTTGCCGCAGCAGCTCCATTTGCTGTGGTGTCCCGCGTTGTCATGCCACTCTTCTTCATTCCATACGTCCGTTGCGTCGTCGGGGTGTGTGTCAGGGTCAAGCTTGCCGTATTCATTGCCGCAAACCTCGCAGACCGCTAAGTTTATGCAGGTCGCCTTGCCGCCCGTGTGCGGGAGCATTTCGCCCTGTGTAACGCCGCACCTTGAGCAGGTCTTGGGCGCGGTGCAGGTGGCTGCCAGCCAATCGTGACCGTTTTGCTGGCATTTGGTGCGTACCGTCAGATAAAAGTCTGCATAGGTTTTGGAAAATTCTTCTCCATAGGTGAGCTCACAGAGGAATATCCAGCCGCTCATATCCACCGTAGCCTTATTAACGCGCAAGCTGCACTTGGTATAGTAGGTAATTCCGTTTGTGGTTTCGGAAATATTTTCTTCCGTATAAATGCCGCGTAGATCTTCAAGTTCGGAAACATTAACATTTTCGCTTTCACCTGCTTTGCGAACTTTCCAGCAAACGCTTGAGGCAACTATCGGGTTACCCGGCAGTACATCGCTCTCAAACAGCAGACTGTCGTCCTCTACCACAGTAAACCGTTGACCTTTCCACCCTTTGAGGTACGGATTGTAAAGCAACGTAAGCGTAACCTCATCCGAGATGACCTTGCTGAAATCATTGCTTACAACGCAGCGGTAGGCGTAGTGTGCGGTTGAAACGTAAACGTCACTCGAAGAGGCTGAGAAAACATATTTTTCCCCGTTCGCGCCCGCTATATCCTCAAAGGGTACATCCTCGCCCGCATATGACCGTTTTGCTACTTGCCACTGATATTTTTCGGCATACTTCGCTTTTACCGAAAGTGTTGCGCCCCTGGGATATTTAACCGTTTGCGACTGCGGCTGTTCGGTTAGTTTAACCCACCTGTCGGTTACGTTTACCGTGATTTCGGCTGCAAGCATGCCGGTTTCATTAGTTCCGTCGGTTTGGGTTGCCACGCATCTGTAAACCCAGCCGTCCATATCCTCTGTTATTTTAAAGGAATATTTTTCCTTGCCGTTTGACTCTTTATGAAGATTAAAATTGCCGTCGCCTTCGTTTATATACCACCTTATATTTTTAAACTCGGCGCTCTGCCCGTCGGGCGGGAGTATTTCCTCGGTAAGGGCAAGGGTCGTCATTTTATTTTCAGAAAAAGAGTTTTCACATTTTAATTTCGGATTGAATATATGCAGCACCGCGGTATATACGCCTACCTGCTGATTTGTGTCGGCTGTGCGAAGCTCGCAGCGGAATGTGCGGTTCTTCCGGCTTTCATTCGGAACGGTATAAATAAGCCTGCACTCGCTGTCGCAATTCGGATTATTTATTGTAGTCCAGTTCATATCGTCGTCGCTGTAGGACCATATCAGCTTATAGTCTTTCATCTGCTCTGCGGTGGGCGCCTTTGTAAACGGATGTATGTTCACCGTCATTCCCGGGGTTGCCGTATAAAGGCTGCGCGAGTACGTCTCGATACTCTGCGATGAAGTGAGCCACAGGGGATTTCCCGGCTGCCCTTTAAGCGTAACCTGTGAAGAACTGCCGCTCGGGGTGGCGCTCAGAGATTCAAGCTCCTCGGGTGATTGCATCCAAAGATAAACCGTTTTCCCGTCAATCGGGTATATTCCGGGTCTGAAATAAAGTCTATCGTTCTTTACGGAAATTTGTGTTACCGCGCTGAACGTCTCACCGTCATTGCCGAGGGTATATGCCTGGCGCCACACTTTAGTGCCCTTCGCGTCGGTCGCCTGACCGTCATAGTCCACGTTTATACTGCCGCCCTCAACAATCACTTTTAAGGATCTCTGAATCCTGCCGGTAATTGTGCCCGCCATGAAATCCACCGTGCCCGAGCCTCTTATGTCCAGCCCGTTCACAATGCCCAGCCCGTAAATTCTGAGGGTCGCGCCGCTTTTAACCTCTATCGGGTTAGTAAAGTTATAGGTTTTTCCCTGCGAGAACTCCAGCAGCAATTCGCCCGATTCTACCGTAATTGCAGGAATCTCGCCGCTTTCTGTATAAGGGTCCAGCTTATGGTCGCCCGAAACGGAGTGAATGCTTAAATCGGTGTTTTTTATAATAAGATCATTAAGGTTGAGCGTACCCGAATAAGAATTTATAGCCAATGTCGGATGATTGTAATACGACCAATATGTGCCGCTGCCGACCTTGCGCAGATATATTCCCTCGCGCCCGTAGGCGGTATACTCCAGGTATTTCTCGTAGCCGTCTTTGCTTATAGCGGTGGTAATACCCGCTACGCCGTCCGCTAAGTTGGGGTCGCCCGGTATCACTCTCTGTATACCGTCAGGGTTTGACTTTTCCACACCGGCGCGCAATACTCCGCTGCCCTTGAAATTGATTGTTCCTTTGCTCGGATAGATATAGCAGATACCGGCGGAGCGGAGATAGCTTTTCTGTTTTGAGCCTTGTTTTACAAACGCTTCGACAACGCCGCCGCCCGATATATTCAGAGTTTCTGCATTAATACCTACGTTTGCGGGAACTGAAACAGTCGGTTTTTCGCCCTGCGCGTAGCTTATAGCGGTCAGCTTACCGCCGTAAACATTTATAGTTCCATCGCAGTAAATACCGCTGATGCCGTAGTCGTTTGTATCGCTGTCTCGCTCTATTACGGAATAAACCTCGGAGGTATCATATATATCTATACTTTTAGAGGCGTGAATCGGGGCATTATACATAAGCCCCCCGCCATAGCCGCAGGTTGCGTTGATTTTGGTTCCGCCCTTGACGATGAGACGCTGCACATTAATACAATTGGTATATGCGCCCATCATAATTGTGCCTGTGCAGCCGTCCACAGTGAGTTTGGAGGCGGAAATCCCCCTTAGGTTTGTGTAAACCTTCAGCCTTGCCGAGCCTGTTATAGTAACATTGCCGTTAGGATTGTAAATTCCGTAAAACGTATTATATGAGTCCGTGCCGTATATCCATTCGGCTGCATGACCGCTGATGTACGGATCGCCAATGACGCTTTCCTTACCCTCCAGCTTAATATTCAGGTTCATACTGTTTTCTACACGAATAAAAGCATAGTAATATATTTTGGTTTCCGGATCATATTTCATGAAGGATGCTTTATCCGCCACATCGCTTATAAATCCGTTGAGCGTCAGCGTATTTGTGTCCGGATCGAATTTCCAGCCCTCTCCCGAGAGCCTATCGCTTGTAACCCGCTTGCCGCCGACTATAAGACCGTAGTCAACGGCGGCGCTTGTTTGCAGCACTAAAGCTGCCGCGGCAGTAAGCGCGACAATGAAGACCGAAATTAAGTTTAAAAACAGCCGTTTTCTCATTTTAATTTACCTCCGTGAAATCAGTATTTTTATATTTATCGGCAAACAAGCCGACCGTCTGCTTTAATATCTCGGTTTGACTTTTTAAATAATATTCATCCTCAAACATGGCGTAGTGCACGCACGCGCGGACGAGAATGAAGATAAGCGGAGTCAGCACATCGCACGGAATACCCAGCTTAGGCTCAAGCAGCTTTGCGTATTCGGTGTATCTTTTGTCTACGCCCCCAAAAAATTTCTTCCCATATTCAATATATTTCGGGTGGGTATATACCTGATACATTAATCTGTATTTTTTTCCGTGCTTTTTTGCAGTCCAGTAAGGAATCTCCTCAATAAACCGCATAACGTCCTTCGCATCGGTAGGCGCTTTCGCCATGAAATCGTCCTCTACCTTTGCCATGCAGTAAGCGGTGGACTGAATGATCAGATCGTCCAGATTTTCAAAATACAAATACAGTGTGGCTGAGTTGCAGCCGCACGCCGCGGCTAATGCTTTTATACCGACGGCGAAAAGCCCGTTTTCGGCATAGCACTCGTAGCACTTCTCCATTAATTCTTTTTTTCTTGCACGGTGTGCCTCTTCGTTTACTGTGCGCAAATTTTTATCCGCCTTTCAATAACTAATCGATTGATTATATAATAACACTTTTATTAAGCGTTTGCAAGTGGAATTTGAAAAATTTTAAGGGTGGACGGTTTAAAAGATGATGTTGATATTTGCCTGAATACATGGTATATTAATATATAAATTAATCTGGGAAGCTCGGTTTTTTGTATGAGTAAGATAATCCTCAAAGCAGAAATTAAAAAATCAGTGGTGTGAAAATTATCTGACGGAGAAAGAATTATGGTTGTTTTGATTACCGGCGCGTCTCATGCGGGCAAAACCCTATCGGCGCAAAGGCTTCTCGAAAAATATAAATATCCTTATTTATCAATAGACCATTTGAAAATGGGTCTGATACGCAGCGGAAATACGGAGCTTACACCGATAAGCGATGACGCCGAACTGACAAAATACCTATGGCCTATTGTTCGGGAAATAATAAAAACCGCAATAGAAAACAGCCAAAATCTCATTATTGAGGGTTGTTATATTCCGTTTGATTGGAAAAAAGATTTTTCCGCAGATTACCTTAAAAATATAAGGCTTTTCTGCATTGTTATGAGCGAGAATTATATACGGGCGCATTTTAACGATATAAAGAAATATGCAGGTGTTGTTGAAAAACGAATAAATGATGACGACTGCACTTTGGAAAGTGTACCGGAAGACAATGCACATACCTTAGCACTCGCACAAAAGAATGAAATTGACTGTATTTTGATAGATAATGATTACAATATAGATATTGATACAATAGTTTTTTGAAAAACGGCGGCAAAATACCCGAAACAGCGTAAAAAATGACCGAAACAAACAGAAATACCGACCCTAATCAATTTAATTTATCAAATATAAGCGAGGTAAAAAATCGAATGGATATTTCCTTTAAGATAGGCAATGAAAAGTTTAATTACAGAGTATGTGCCATGATAATTTCCGACGGCAAAATTTTAGCAATGCACGATGAACGGTCTCCGTATTACTATTTACCCGGTGGAAGGGTAGCAATAGGAGAAACTGCGGAAAATGCCGTTATCAGAGAGATTCGGGAGGAATTAGGTGTAACTCCTAAGATTGTCCGCCCCGTTTGGCTAAACCAAGCATTTTTTACGGAAGATGTCGATAATTTGCATTATCACGAATTGTGCATTTATTTTTTAATGGATATTACAGATACCGATTTATTATCGCGGGGTGAAAAGTTCACGACAAACGAGGATGACCGCATACATACTTTTGAGTGGTTGGAGTTTGCTCAATTAAAGGACGAGTACTTTTACCCGGTGTTTTTGAAAAAAGATATTTTCAATATTCCGGATGTGTTTACTGTTCGCACAGAAACCGAGTAAGTAAATTGTTGTTTCAGGGCTTAAATGTCAGTCAGATTTTGCGCCGTTTCCGACGCTTTCGGGCGCTTTCGTCCGGAAACCGCCTGATTTTCAGCATTCTTATCTCCACTGTTTCCGTCCGCTCCGAAAAAGACTGTGGGACGGTATGAGGACACAAAAACGCTCCCCGAACAAAAACCGTTCGTGGAGCGCCCGTTTGCCCAGTGTATAGTAACTCTGAACACCAAAAAAGGTCAAGTCTTTTCTGTCAAGATTTGCGATGTAGTAAACAAAGAAAAGGAGTTGTAAAGCAAATTTATTCAGAAAGATATTCTAATTCATTAAGGGCATCTAAAAGATGCTGATCTTTAAAATGGCCATTTGAATAATATGTAATTTTCTTAAAAGCATTTATTACTCCAACAATTATAAGTCCCATTATTATTGTGATTAACTGTTCGACAAGAATATCTGCACCATCGCTTTTATATATGAGAGCAGAAATGAACGCGCCTAACGGCACACCGACAAGCATAACTGGTATTTCGACTCGAGGAACTGTTAAATGTATGTCGAAGACAGCTATTGACGAGATGATTGATAAGATGTCAACTTATATTTCTAAATCGTTAAGAAAAGGAAAGCATTATTTGTGTAGAGATTTTAGTTTGTAAAGTGATCTAAAAATTCTCCGGACTTCTGCGCCTTTCTGTGGTACTGTTGGGTACTGCAAAGGAGGTGCTGATATGGCACGAATGAGTGTAGAAGAAGTTTACAGAGGCGAAAAGTATGATGTGATGAGCGCGGCGACGGCGGACTATCTCACGAACGGCCGTCCGGCGGAGTACGATGAGCGGACTTGGCTTGATAGTTTTACGGCTCGTCCGAAAATAAGCAGGAGAAAGAGTTGGGGTTGTAAGCGACCCGCAACTCGGCTCACAGCGGACGGCAACGCCGACCGCATAAGGGTTTGTACGGCTTTTGCAATCCGG
>OIYS01001444.1_pt1 | contig 11962 bp, 12 predicted proteins | sample 1588271 | NCBI WGS metagenome assembly OIYS01 (sample SAMN03283286) | human gut metagenome | biome: human-associated habitat; material: feces | host: Homo sapiens | place: Peru | collected 2012
CTTTAATAGATACACCTAAATTATACATCTGATTACCAGCATCATTAATATAATACTCTCTCGTAACATCATAACCAACAAAAGACATTATCTTAGATAAACAATCACCATATACAGCACCCCTACCATGACCAATATGCAAAGTACCAGTGGGATTAGCGGATACATATTCAATATTAACTTTCTCTAACTTACCAAAATCACTCTTACCATAATTCTTACCCATATCATTAATAACATTAATATTATTAAGTAAATAGTTCTTATTAATATAAAAATTAATAAAACCAGGATTAGCAATTTCTATCCTATCAATCATTTCATCACTAATCTTATATTTAATATCATTAGCAATAGAAATAGGACTACTCTTTAACTCTTTAGCAAGTAAAAAAGCCACATTAGAAGAATAATCACCATTCTTCTTATCTTTAGGAATCTCAATAACAATCTTATTAACATCCATATCTATAGGTAAGCACGCTTTTATAATGTGCTGTAATTTATTTTTTATACTCATAAAACACCTTCCATTTCAATCATCAACTCATATTCACATCCCGTTTGAGCAATAATATACTTAATAAAAATCTTATTATCATCAATAATCAAGACATCAACATTAATATCCATATCTATAGAATAACCATGTTCCTTAAGATAATAATTACTTTTACCACTTTTCTCACTAAAAGAAAAACTATTAATAAAATCATTACCATCTCTAACAAGCATAATATCATTATCATTAATTTTAATAGAATATTTAACATCATCAAATACAAAAGACAATTTATCCTTAGTTCTAATACCTTTTTCCTTAAAAACAGTATTTTCACCATCAGTATTATTCTTCAAATAACCATTAACAGAAACTCTAATAATATCGCCTCCAAACATTTCATTTGAAATCATACCATAACTTTAAAAAAAATACAACATATTTTAAACAATTTTTAACATAATAATAAATGACATACAAAAATAAAAAAAATGAGGGATATAAATGAAGAAAAATAAAAAGAAAATAATACTATTATCACTACTACCACTAATGCTATTTATATCAGTACATATCGTAGTATTTACCTATGCTTATATAACACCAAAACTAGAAATAAACAAATCAAAATCATACTATCTATATGATACCAAAAATGAATTAGTATTTAATAACGACAAAGACTGGGTATCACTACAAGAAATAAGTCCCTATTTAATAGAGGCTACCATTTCTACCGAAGATAAACATTTCTATAAACATATCGGCTTCGATTACCTAAGAATAAGTAAAGCCCTAATAAATAACATCATAAAGGGTGATAAGAGTGAAGGTGCGTCCACAATCTCCCAGCAGTATGCTAGAAATCTCTTTCTAAATTTTGAAAAAACATGGAAAAGAAAAATAGATGAAGCTCTATTAGCAACCGAATTAGAAGTACATTACACTAAAGACGAAATACTAGAAGGATATCTAAATACCATAAATTATGGAGGAGTCTATGGAATAGAAGCCGCCTCCAAATATTATTTTGATAAATCCGCTAAAGACTTAACCCTAGAAGAAGCCTCTATGCTAGCGGGAATACCAAAATCCCCAAATAACTATTCCCCTGTAAAAAACTATAGCAAAGCCAAAGAAAGACAAAAAATAGTATTAAAATTGATGAAAGATAACAAAAAAATAACCGAAGAAGAATATAATACCGCTATAAATAAAAATCTCCAAATAATAGGAAAAAAAGAAAAAAATAACATAACAAGTATCAATTATTTCAGAGATTCAGTATTAGAAGAAATAAAAAAATTAACAAATATCCCCGAAGAAATAACCAAAACAGGAGGATTAAAAATATATACAACCCTTGATATAGAAGCCCAAGAAGATTTAGAAAAAGCCGTATATAGTTATGTAAATGATGAAACAGAAGTTGAAACAGCAGCCATCATGATGAATCCAAATACAGGTGGAGTAATGGCCATGATAGGAGGAAATGCCTATTATAAAAGTGAATATAATAGAGCAACTAAAGCCAAAAGACAAGTAGGCTCTACAATGAAACCACTACTATATTATACAGCCTTAGAAAGTGGTTTTACTGCCTCATCATCATTTACCAGTGAAAAAACAACATTTACCTTTGCTGGGGATAAAACATATAGTCCCAATAACTATAACAATACCTATGCCAATAGTCCGATATCGATGGCAGCGGCTATTTCCTATTCTGATAACATATATGCCGTCAAAACTCATCTCTTTCTAGGAGAAAACATGTTAATAAATACTGCTAAAAGACTTGGAATAACAAGTAATCTAACCGAAATACCATCTCTAGCACTAGGTACCGAAGAAATAAGTTTATTAGAAATGACAACAAGTTATTCAGCATTTGCTAATTTAGGATATAAAGTAGAACCCCATTTCATAAAGAAAATAGTAGACTCCAAAGGAAATGTTCTATATGAAAATAAAGAAGAAAAAGAATTAATATTAAATCAAAGTCTTACTTTTATATTAAATGAAATGTTAACATATACATATAATAAAAACTTTATTGATTATAACTATCCAACACTAATATCACTATTACCAAGTATAACACATAAATATAGTATTAAATCAGGAACAACAGATACAGATTTATTAATAATGGGCTATAACAAAGATGCCGTACTTGGAATATGGAATGGATATGACAATAATAAAAAAATAGAATCAAAAGACTATTCATATCATAAAAATATTTGGATAGATACTATGGAATCATACTTTAAAGATAAGGAAACAACTTGGTATGATATACCATCAAATGTCGTAGGAGTCCTAGTAAACCCTATAACAGGTATAATAGCAAATGATAATGATACAAAAAAAGAAATGTTCTTCTATATAAAAGGAACAGAACCAACATTAAATGAAACTACTAAAGATCTAGATGCTGTCTTCAAAGAAGAAAATAAAGTATTAACAGAATAATACTTCTCCTTTCAGAAAAAGCCAAGGTCTTTTTCTGTCATATATAGCCTATTATCATAGTCTATATATGAACAATTAAAAGATATTATATTCACAGTGTAAACTTTCTAACTAAGATACTTCCAAATACTAATATACATCTTCTTTACTACAATTAACTAGTAAAATACTATTACCATCTAAAATAATATAATCTCTTTTTATATATAATAACTTACAATATTTAAAATAATAAACATTAGTACCAAATAAACTATTAATATAAATCAAATCATCATCATAAGTATAATACCTATTCCTAACCTTAATAAAAACAATATAACCACTATATTTCTCTTTTATAATCCTATACTTATCATAATTACTATTAATACATAAATAATAATACTTATCAAAAAATAAATTAGTATTACATCTAATAAAATAACCCTTATAACTAGATATACTTCTATAATAATAATCAAAATCATTATCATATAAATAATTAATCTTTCTTCTAATCTTCTTAATAGTACTATTATCATACCTAACAAGTAATTTATTACTTGTTAGAGTATAAGTATATCCTAAAAAACTAACCCCATCCTTAAGCCTATATATACCACTCTTATTATTAATATTAAGTTCAATCTTATTTAATTCATCCCTAATTCTATCAAAACAACATTCTAAATAACCCTTATCATCACTAATCAAATACAAGTCATCCATATACCTAATATACCTACTACAATTAAGTTCTTCTTTAATAATATGATCAATATCATTAAGAAAAAAACAAGCTAGTAATTGATTAGTTAAACATCCAATGCTAAGACCATATCCCTTTCTATATAAAGGAATAGACTTAAGTTCATTAATTAATTTAATTTTTTCAATACTGCTTGTTTTTAAATAATTAATTCTATTAATTTCATTATTAATAAGACTATTAATATTATTATTAACATAATCATAATCAGTTAAATCAATAATCTTTTTTAATATATTAATAGCCTTCTTATCCTTTATTCTTTTTTCTAACATAGAAAGAAGAATAACATGACTAATATTATAAAAATACTTCTTAATATCAATTCTAAGAACATATATATTCTTATTAGTACCAATATCATTAACATATTTCTCAAATAACCTATAACCATAACTAGACCCCTTACCACTTCTAGTAGCAATATTCTCCTCTATAAGACACTTAAAAGAAGGAATAAGTATAAAATAACTAATAAGCTGATTAACAATCTTATCAGGAACAGATTCACTCATAATAATCCTATATTTCTTTTCATGAATTAAAAAAATATGATAATTAGAAAAAGAATAAGAATTATTTCTTAATTTTTCTAATATATCATATAAATAACAATTTTTGTATCTCATAAATAACATAATCTTATTCTTATTATGACTTTTATTCTTAATTCTATTAAATACAAATAAAACTTTACTATAACAAATCATCTTATCATATAAATTATTAATTCTTTTCATTCTCTATCCATCCATTAGTCATTTTTCTAATTTCATTTAACATCCTAATAACAACCATAAATCTCTTCTTATTAATAACATTAATATCAAGAAGTAAATCCAAATATAAATCAATCATAGAAATATTTACAAGTACTTCTTTTTGATATTTATTTCTAATATTACCAACATTAATATTAGCCCTAATAATATTACTATTTAAATCAATAACATTATCCTCAAGACCCTTTCTATAACTAGAATGAACTTTAGGAATACCTATCAAAATATAATTAACAATATATTTAAGTAACAACTTACTCTTATTTAACAACTTAAAATCATCCATAAAACTCCTTAATATATAGCCCCTGAAATATCAGCCCTTTCGGAAAACCCTACTAACACCGATATTCGGAAACTATATAAGTATTTAGACTATAAGTCAAGGAATATACTTGTTTCCTCTATATGTATTACTAAGCCAAACACCTAATAGCAAATATTACTTTGTTATGAGTTTAACCGATTGTTGCACCATGAGGAAATTACCGGACGGGCGCCATTAGTATTATTAACATTATCATTATCAAGGTTACCATCATTATTCACATTATCTACATTAGCATTACCACCCGCGGCGGCCCACACAAAAGAGAGCCTAATTAAAATAGCATATCCCTATATATATATATATATTAAATATATATACCATTATTTAATAACCAAAACCCTACACCGACTCCATATCAGTTCTTCATCCTCTACCGAACATATCTTGCCTGTCCAGTGAAAAGGGTTTCACTGGACTTATTCAGATTCAAGATACAAGTCTTCTTTTCTATCCAACAATCCATGGATCATTCATCGTTCCCTTTCCCCCAGATATAGCATCAGATGAGAGAGAAACTACCGGACGGGCGCCACCAGGATTACTAACATCATCATCACCAAGGCGACCATCACTACACACAATATCTACACCAGCAAAACCACCCGCGGCGGCAAAAGGGGTCATCGTCCAATACCAATCACCATTATATAAATAAAAGTCAGTATTTTTTATATAAAAATTATTTATAGGATCAATCGAAAAAGCTCCACCCATAATTACTTCATCTGAAGTAATTAATGCAATAGGATTAGTTAGTTTTGCATTACCTATACTATTATTAACTGTAAATCTATCATTCTTATTTGCACATTTTAATGAAGGTGTATGATCTATATAATTTCTTTTTAAATTAGAATATGCAGTATTTTCTATTCCTTTTCCAGTACCTGTTAAAGTTATACCCATTAAACTATCTACTGGAGTTATACTCCTATCATTACAATATATTGTATCTTCAAGAGCATAAGCATAATCCTTTAAATTAGCATTATACCAGTTATCAATATAAGTTTTAATATTACTATCATTAATATTTGCATGTGCTTCTTCATAAGAAGTAGATCCACCAGTACAAGTAGTAATACCAGTACTATTATCAGTATTACAATTAGTTGGAGTTGTAAAATTACCATACATATATCCTACATATCCATTATCTTGATAATTATCATTATAAGTTGAATCACCTATACTAGAATCTTGATTAGTATCTCCATTAGCATGGGCACTAGTACCTGCATATATCATTCTAATAGAGCCATCACCATTTATTCTAATTATTCTCCAATAAAAGTTAGCAAACTTAACATAGTTATTATCTACCGCTCCTCTAAAGTAATAACTAGTACCTAAATCATCTTGAGTAGCATATATACCTTTAGTTCCATCACCTAGTCCAGTAGCTAGTTGATTTCCATTATTAAGATTTTCTTTAACCCCGTTATTACCACTTACTGTAGTAAAGTCTGGTGTTCCACTTGCAAGTGTTATTGTACTATTTAAACTATTTAAATAATTTAAAGTAATATCAGCATTTATTCTACCTTGAGTTGCATCTGCACTTATATTACCCTGGAATGTTGCTGAAGTAACATCATTACCTGCTAGATTATTATCTACATATATTACTATTATATATTTATATAGTTCTGTATTAGATAATTGTTTTGTAAGTAATTTTAATGTACCACTAGTATCTATACTACCTTTCTTTTCTATATCAAATGATTGATTAAGCAAAGATGTAGTACTAATACTAGAAGGTGTTGTTATAGTACTAGTATTTTTTAGTACTGCATACTTAAGAGCTCCTTTACTACTTCCAGTAGTAAAAGCATTAGATATATTTGTTATATTTAGAAGGATATTACCATATCCTTCTATACTACAATTACTATTTATACCTATATTTACTCCAGATACTCCTACTCCTTCTTTAATAGTAAACTTACCATTACTAATTAAATCTTCTTCATTTATTAATTTTAAACTTCCTGATATATTATTACCTTTAGCATAGTTAATAGTAAAACAATTAGTATTTATACCTAACTTAATCATAGTACTATTCCAAGTTAATATAGCAAATGTTAATCCAGATGCTATCAGTAATAATATTATTACTCCTAGTATTATTAACTTATTTTTCTTTTCCATAATTTTATATCTCCCTTCTTAAAATAATAAAAGACTATAAAACACTAGTATTACTACTAGTTATTTTATAGTCTTAATTTAATCTTATAAGTCTTTTACTTACAAGGTTTAAGAATCCCCCCCCCCTAGGACATATTTCCGTTTGGGACATAGAAATCAAAAAATAATTATTACTTTTACCTACAATTTGTGAATTATTTAGTACTTTATAGTTGTGAATTATTTTAGACTTCATAATAGGACCTCCTTCATACTTTATAAATAAATAATAACACAATTTTAAAGTAATTGCAATATTATTTATCAATATTACTAATAAATATAAATCTATCTCTACCACTATAATCTTTTTCTAAAGATATATTAACATTATCAAAATATTTATTAATAATATTAAGAATATCATTTCCTTGTTTATAACCTATTTCAAAGGCTATAAGAAACCTATCATTCAAGTACTTTCTACATTCTCTAAGTATTTTATTATAAAAATATAAACCATTATCATCAGCATATAATGCCATATGTGGTTCATTATTATAAACAACATCCATAATATCTTCATCATAACTAATATATGGTGGATTACTAATAATAACATCATACTTATCATTAATATTAGAAAAAACATCACTCTCTATAAAATTAACATCAGTATTATTAATTTTATTATTTTCTCTAGCAACATCAAGAGCATCTTTAGATATATCAACAGCAGTTACCATACTATTATCTAATAATTTATTTAAAGTAATAGCAATACACCCACTACCAGTACCAATATCAAGTATTTTAATTTCATTATTAAAATACTTATTTATATATTTAATAGTTTTTTCTACTAATAATTCAGTCTCAAATCTAGGAATTAAAGTATCCTTAGTAACTTTAAAAATATTACCATAAAAATCAACATTACCAACAATATATTGTACTGGTATACCACTTTCTAACTCCCAAATAGCAGTCTCTATATCTTTATCTTTTAAATATTTTTTTAAATATTCTATTTCTTTACTCATAAAATACCTTAAATAGTTCCCTCTAATTTCTTCTTCTGGTCCTCATTAATTAAAGCCTCAATTAAATCTTCCATATCTCCATCCATAACTCTATCTAAATTCATTGAAGTATATCCAATTCTATGGTCTGTAATTCTATTCTGAGGATAATTATAAGTTCTTATCTTTTCACTTCTATCTCCAGTACCAATTTTAACTTTTCTCTCTGCTGCCTCTTTTTCCTCTTGTTCTCTAAGTTTCATATCATAAAGTCTAGTTTTAAGTATCTTAAAAGCAAGTTCTTTATTCTTAATCTGACTTCTTTCAGTTTGTGAATAAACAATAATACCTGTAGGAATATGTGTAAGTCTAACAGCACTATCCGTAGTATTAACACCCTGTCCCCCACAGCCACTACTTCTTGTTATATCAATTCTAACTTCTGATTCATCAAGTTCAAAATCAAAATCCTCTGCTTCAGGCATAACAAGAACAGTAGCAGTACTAGTATGTACTCTACCCTGACTCTCAGTAGCAGGTACTCTTTGTACTCTATGAGCACCACTCTCATATTTTAATTTAGAATAAACTCCTTCACCCTTAACCATAAACTCAATTTGTGAATACCCACCAGCAGTACCTTCTACTGCATTAAGTATTTCTATTTTCCATCCTTCATTAGAAGCATACTTACTATACATATCAAATAGGTCACCAGCAAAAATATTAGCCTCATCTCCACCAGCAGCACCCCTAATTTCCACAATAACATTTTTTTCATTATTAGGATCATGTGGTATAAGAAGTATCTCAAGTTCACCTTCTAATTTACTTTTCTTATCCTCAGCATTAGCAAGCTCCTCTTTAGCAAAACTAGCCATTTCCTTATCATCAAGCATTAACTTTGCTTCTTCGATATCAGACAATACTATTTTGTATTCTTTATATACTTCTACTATCTTTTCCAAACTAGTTCTCTCTTTAGAAAGAACTGTCATTTTTTTAATATCAGATATAATATCAGGACTAGATAGTTCCTCTCCTATCTCATTATATCTCTTTAATGTAGCCTCTAGTCTATCTATCATAGATTATCCCTCATTTCCTTAAATATTATATAATAAAAAAAAGAAAAAGTAAATTAATAATACTAAATTAACTTACTTTTAACTTTAGATTTTGATAAATGCATCTCTTCTAATTTCAAAACATAATCAAAATCCCTTTCTACACTAGTTCTAACATAATCAATATTAGTAACATTATCAGAAAGATTTTTCTCCAATAATAAATTATTACTAATCATTCTATAATTTATTGCTTCTTCTAAAGAAGTAAAAACTATATCAACATAATTAGAATCTGAAGCAGTATCCCTATTAAACTGAGGAATAATATCTTCTCTGCCATATTCATTCCAAGAATGAACAACCTCATATATTTTCCTAAAAGTTCCATCGCTATTATATCTTTTAATCTCTGAAATTAAATAAGAATTAACAACAGCATAACCTAAAGTCTTACCATAATTTCTCCATTCTGAAGACAAAATAGGTTTAATCGCATAAACCATTGGATAATCAACTTTTATCATATACATACCTCCCATACAAAGAATTATACAAAAATATTCATAATAAATCAATTACTTTTAGAAAATATTCATAATAAATTATATGTTTATTTCTCCAAAAATATTGCCATATAAATAGAAATATTAATAATTTTATCAGAAGTAATACCAATATTTTTAAATAAAAATTTACCTCTCTTTTACATTTTCAAAGGAATATCGACTTCTTGATGACATTTTTTCAAAGGAATATTAACTGTTAAAGGATATTTTTTCAAAGGAATAATATTTTTACATACCACTAAACACTAACTCTAAAGTAAAAAGAATTAGTCATAATAAATTAATCCTTCTCATTTATATTAATCGACTCATTTATTTGCTCCATACCAACTTTTGATGTTTCTTTAATCTCCACTATAGTAGAATATTCAAAAGGGATACATCAGGAAACCTTCTTCCATTTTCCCAATGAGAAATTGCTCTATCAGTAACATTTAGTTTATCCGCTAATTCCAGTTGTGTCATATTTTTTTCTTTACGAAGTTTTAATATAAATTTACCAATCTTTTCTTGATTCACACTTCATTTCCTACTTCCATTATAATTATAATATAATTTTATTCAGTTGTATCCACACAAATAGTAGAATCATAAAATAATGTAATAAAAAGCAAAATATATAGAAATAACTTATATATAAAAAGTATGGTTGATACATTAGTTTAAGACTAAAAATTAGGCTTAAACTAACACTCTAAGACTTAAGTTTACTTAAGGCTTAAAGTGAAAAAAACAATTTTTAAAACTTTTTTCAATTTTATTATTGACATTAATACCAAAATGTAATACAATTTAGACATATTTATTAAACAACGACAAATACTAAGTAGTTATTTCAAATAGTATTAAATAGAGAGTTAATGTTAGGTGGAAATTAACAATACAGAAATAACGAATTACAATATTAAGAGTTTAATCGGTAAAAACCGTTATCATAATAAGACAATATTATTAATAAATATATAAAATATTGTAAATAAAGGTGGTACCACGAGTAATTTCGTCCTTTTGGTATCATCTTTTTTTATATAAAAAAGGAGAGGATAAAAATGAAATTATATGACGATTTAGTATGGAGAGGATTAATAAAAGACTTTTCAAGTCCAGATTTGATAGATAAGTTAAACAATGAAAAATTAACATTCTATATAGGAACAGACCCTACTGCTGATTCATTACATCTAGGACATTTATCAAGTTTTTTAATCAGTAAGAGATTAAAAGATTACGGTCATAATCCAATCCTATTAGTAGGAGGAGGAACAGGTTTAATCGGAGACCCAAGACCAACAGCAGAAAGAGATACAATAGTAAAAGAAGAGTTATTTAAAAATACAGAATGCTTAAAAAATCAAGTACAAAGACTATTTGGTTTCAAAGTAGTAAATAACTACGATTGGATAAAAGATATTTCCGCTATCGACTTCTTAAGAGACTATGGAAAACACTTCAATGTAAATTACATGATTAATAAAGATATAGTAAGAAGAAGATTAGAAAGTGGTATCACTTACTGTGAAATGTCTTACATGATATTACAAAGTTTAGACTTCTTACATCTAAATAAAGAATATGGTTGCACACTTCAAGTTGCAGGCTCAGACCAATGGGGAAACATAACTGCTGGTATTGACCTAATAAGAAAGAAAACAGGACAAGAAGCATATGGTTTCACAATGCCATTAATACTAGATAAGTTTGGAAATAAGTTTGGAAAAAGTGAAGGAAATGCACTATGGATAGACAAAAATAAAACTTCACCTTATGAAATATACCAATACCTAGTAAACACAGATGACTCAAAAGTAGTAGAATACCTAAAAGTATTTACCTTCTTATCCCATGAAGAAATTGATAGATTAGAAGAAATGACAAAAACACAGCCAGAAAAAAGAGAAGCCCAAAAAGCACTTGCTAACGAAGTAGTAAGATTCTTACATGGTGAAGAAGAACTACAAGAAGCAATCAAACTAACAGAATGCCTATTTACTGGTAATGTAAAAGATTTAACTGATGAAGAAATAGAAACAGTATTTAAAGGAATGCCAACATTTACTTCTTCAAAAGACACAATAATAAATATAATGATAAATAGTGGTATTGCGTCTTCAAAAAGAGAAGCAAGAGAATTCCTATCAAATAATGCAATCACTCTAGATGGAGAAGTAATAAATGATGAAAATCATCTAGTAGACAATACAAGAAAAAATCATATCATCAGAAGAGGAAAGAAAAAATACTACTTAATTAAAATAAACTAAAGTTCATTATAAAATGAACCCTTTGTCAAGGACTAAATAAAAAAAGTCTAATTAAGTAATGGA
>OIYS01001446.1_pt1 | contig 11955 bp, 13 predicted proteins | sample 1588271 | NCBI WGS metagenome assembly OIYS01 (sample SAMN03283286) | human gut metagenome | biome: human-associated habitat; material: feces | host: Homo sapiens | place: Peru | collected 2012
GGTGACGCCGACGGCAGTGACGACAGCGTTGCCATCACGGAAACCGATGGCCGCGCCCTGTATGAGGCCGCCATACAGCTTGCCCGCGACGGCGACCTCCCCGGCGGCATCGAGGGCCTGAAGAAGGCTGTGGCCGCGGAGGAAACAGATACCTGGACTGGGTTGGACATTGATCTCGCCTATAAGCGCATGGCGCAGCTATACCGCCTGCTGGGTGATACCGAGGGACAGGCGCAGGTGAATGCCGACTGTCTTGCCGCCTTGGGTTGGGAGGCGATGGGCCTCGATGATCTTTACTTTGAAGGTAACTGTCGTTTATATGAGTATTTTGACGCCTCCCCCTTTGGTAACTGGGGCAACAACGTCCTGATCTACAATCTGAGGGACGGGGATGAGTTTACTTTGCATGAAACCTTCCCCGAAAAGGCTGAAGAAATGGGCTTCGATGCTTTCTTCCAGTGGGCGGATGAGTGCATGCGTACAAATCTATACGCCTTGGTCAGCGCCGCCACATTTGACAGCGTGACTTTGGACAGCTACAAGCAGACCCATTCCAAGAGCATTTCTTTCGAATCGCCCTTTGTGACCTTTTCTGCCTGCGGGGTAATGACCGGCATGACTCGGGAGCAGGTCTACGCACAGCTCCAAATGACGCCCTGGTGTCAGGTTCTTGTCGATCATTCCTTCGCGGAGTTCGTTTGGGATCCCGACGCACGGTGGTTGAGTGTTGACACCCGCGAATATACTGACAGCGACATTGTCCTTTCCGAGCGATTGGATAATAAAACAATGTGCGGCCTTGAACTGAAGTTTGAAAACGACGTGCTGACCTGGATGCAGTACCGGGAGACCAAACTCGACTAAAGTAACCAAATAATCCGACACAGGTTGTCCGCTTGCGCGGAAAGAGAGGAGAAAGTGCATGAAACGATGGATAGCTCTGCTGCTGGCGCTGGTCATGGCCCTGAGCCTGGTGGCCTGCGGCAGCAGCAACAGCGACAACAGCGGCGACAATGCTGCTGACAACAACAGCGGCGATGCCGCCACCGCCATCACCGGCACCGTGTCCACTGACGGCTCCACCTCTATGGAAAAGGTCATCGGCGCACTGAGCGAGTCCTTCATGGCCGCCAACGGCGGTGTGACCGTCAACTACAACCCCACCGGCTCCGGCTCCGGCATCACCGCCGTGTCCGAAGGCCGCTGCGACATCGGCCTGTCCTCCCGTGCTCTGAAGGATTCCGAGGTTGCGTCCGGTCTGGTCGGCACCGTCCTTGCCTACGACGGCATCGCCGTGATCGTCAACCCCGCCAACACCGTGGAAGACCTGGACATCGAGACCATCGCCAAGATCTACACCGGCGAAATCACCAACTGGTCCGAGGTCGGCGGCGCGGACGCCGAGATCGTTCTGGTCGGCCGTGAAGCCGGCTCCGGCACCCGCAGCGGCTTCGAGGAACTGACCGAGACCGTTGACAAGTGCAAGTACCGTCAGGAGCTGACCTCCACCGGCGACGTCATCACCGCAGTCGCGCAGAACCCCGACGCCATCGGCTACGCCTCTCTCGCCTCCGTCAAGGATTCCGTCAAAGCTCTGAAGGTCGCGGGCGTGACTCCCACCGAGGAGACCGTTAAGGACGGCACCTACCTCATCCAGCGTCCCTTCGTGCTGGTCACCAAGGAAGGCGTTGAGCTCAGCCCCGTTGCTCAGGCGTTCTTCGACTACGCCACCAAGGGTCAGGCCAATGACATCATCACCGCTTCCGGCGTGGTTCCCGCCAACGGCTAAAACAAGCGAACAAAGGCTCCCCCATTGGGGGAGCCAACTGCCGTTTTCTCAATTCGGTAAGATGGTAAACCTTCTCGAAAGGCTGATAACATGAAACATAAATCAAACATTTTTGAGGCCGTCGTCCACGGTATTTTCCTGATTCTCGGACTGATCACCGTGGGCTGCGTGCTTCTGATCACCATATATTTAATCATTTCCGGCATTCCCGCCATCCGTCAGATCGGCCTGTTACAGTTCCTGTTCGGCAAGAAATGGGCGTCCACGGCGGCGCAGCCGGAATACGGCATTCTTCCCTTTATTCTTACCAGCGTCTACGGAACCGCCGGAGCCGTCATCATCGGCGTGCCCATCGGATTCCTGACGGCGGTGTATCTGGCGAAAATGGCGCCAAAGCCCGTCAAACGCTTTATGGAGCAGGCAGTCTCCATGCTGGCGGGCATCCCCTCCGTGGTTTACGGCCTTGTCGGCATGATGGTGCTGGTGCCGGGACTGCGGAAGCTTTTCCACATTCCCGACGGCTCCAGTCTGTTCGCCGCCATCATCGTCCTCGCTGTGATGATTCTGCCCTCCATTATCAAAATGTCCATCACTGCACTGGAAGCGGTGCCGAAGGAATACGAGGACGCTTCCCTTGCGCTGGGCGCGACGCCTGAGGAGACCTATTTCCGTGTCTCCGTCCCCGCCGCCAAAAGCGGCATTGCCGCCGCCGTGGTGCTGGGCGTGGGCAGAGCCATCGGCGAGGCCATGGCCGTCATGATGGTGGCAGGCAACGTCCCCAATATGCCCACTTCCCTGTTTCAGAGCGTCCGCTTCCTCACCACCGCCGTGGCCAGCGAAATGTCCTATTCCAGCGGCCTGCAAAAGCAGGCGCTGTTCTCCATCGCGCTGGTGCTGTTCCTGTTCATCATGCTCATCAACGCCGCTCTGAATTTCTTCCTGAAGGGAGACAAATCGAAATGATTTCCAAAAAACGAAAGCTGTTCCTCTGGACGGTTCGGGGCGGGATGTATCTTGCCACCGCGCTGACCGCCGGACTGACCCTGTTTCTCATGGTCTACGTTCTGGCGAAGGGCATTCCCAACATCACATGGGAGCTGCTCAGCACCAAGCCCAGCTACCTTGCCGACCGCATCGGCATTCTGCCGGACATCCTCAATACCCTGTACATCATCATCTACGCCCTGATTCTGGTGCTCCCTCTGGGCGTTGGCGCGGCGATCTATCTGACGGAGTACGCCCACAATAAAAAGGTCGTCACGGTCATTGAGTATGCCGCCGAGACCCTCTCCGGCATTCCCTCCATCATCTACGGTCTTGTGGGTATGCTGCTGTTTTCCAACAATATGGGCACTTCCCTGCTGGCAGGCGCGCTGACCCTCGTCATCATGAACCTGCCCACCATTATGCGCAACACGCAGGAGAGTCTGAAAACCGTGCCCCAGAGCTACCGGGAGGGCGCGTTCGGTCTGGGTGCGGGAAAGTGGCGGGTCATCCGCACGGTGGTGCTTCCCAACTGCGTGGACGGAATCGTCACCGGCTGCATCCTTTCCATCGGCCGCATTCTGGGCGAGTCCGCCGCGCTGCTGTTCACCGCCGGATTTGCCCACGTGGTAAATGGCTTCTGGGCTGCGAGGAAGAGCGCGGGCGCGACATTGACGGTTGCCCTGTACGTCTACGCCAAGGAGCAGGGCGAATTCGGAGTCGCCTTTGCCATTGCCGCCATTCTGATGGTGCTGGCATTTCTCATTAACCTGTCCGCGTCTCTGGTAAGTAAGTATTATGGGAGGAAGAATCGAATTGGCTGACATTATTACCTCGAAAAATCTGTGCCTCTGGTACGGGGATACCCAGGCACTGAAATCCATTAACATCGCCGTCCCGGAGCACAGCATCACCGCCCTCATCGGCCCCTCCGGCTGCGGCAAATCCACATTCTTAAAAACCCTGAACCGCATGAACGACCTGATCCCCGGCGTGAGGATCAAGGGAGACGTGCGCTACGAGGGCAAGGACATTTTTCAGGCAGAGGTCAACAACCTGCGCAAGGAAGTGGGCATGGTGTTCCAGAAACCCAACCCCTTCCCCATGAGCATTTACGACAACATCGCCTACGGCCCCCGCACCCACGGCATTCACAACAAGGCCAAGCTGGACGAGATCGTGGAGCGCTCCCTCCGGGATGCCGCCATCTGGGACGAGGTAAAAGACCGGCTGAAAAAAAATGCTCTGGGTCTTTCCGGCGGCCAGCAGCAGCGGCTGTGCATCGCAAGAGCCTTGGCGGTGGAGCCGAAGGTACTTCTGATGGACGAGCCGACCTCCGCTCTTGACCCCATTTCCACCTTGAAAATTGAGGAACTGGCCGCGTCTCTCAAGAAAGACTATACCATCGTCATCGTCACCCACAACATGCAGCAGGCTGTCCGTATCTCTGATTACACCGCGTTCTTCCTGTTGGGCGAGCTGGTGGAATTCGGCGGAACGGAACAGATTTTCTCTCAGCCTCTGGACAAACGGACAGAAGATTACATCACGGGGAGGTTCGGATAATGCGGGAATTATTTGAAGAGCAGCTTCTGCTGCTGAATCAGGAACTGACGGAAATGGGTTCCCTGTGCGAGGAGATCATCTCCCTTGCCACGCAGGCGCTGGGTTCCTACACGAAAGAGCTGGGGGAGAAGGTCTCCAAGGTCGGCGCGAAGATCGACGAAGAGGAGCGCACCATCGAGACCATCTGTATGCGTCTGCTTCTGCGCCAACAGCCGGTGGCGCGGGACCTGCGTGCCGTCTCCGCCGCGCTGAAAATGATCACGGACATGGAGCGTATTGGAGATCAGGCGGAGGACATTGTGGAGATCATCCCCTGCATGATCGCCCATCCCCACGAGGAATACCCCAAAATCCGGGAAATGGCAAAGGAGACCATCGCCATGGTCACGGACAGCGTGGACGCCTACGTCAAGCAGGACGTATATCTCGCCAAGGCCGTGCAGATGCATGACGACGTGGTGGACAACTACTTCACCCGGATCAAGAGCGGTCTGATCGATATGATCGCCAAGAACCCCGCCGAGGGAGAATACGCCCTTGACCTGCTGATGATCGCCAAATACTTTGAGCGCATCGGCGACCATGCCACGAACATTGCCGAGTGGGTGGAGTTTTCCGTCACCGGCAGCCATAATGCAATTTCTTCATAAGGCAGCAACGATTCCGTTTGTTAACGAGCAGAAATCCGCTGTTTTCGTTTCCGAAAACAGCGGATTTTTCACATATTTGCATCTATTTCCCGGATTTTTGCCCGGATGGCGAGCAGATCATCAAAGGTCTCCGGGCGCTTGGATACATCCCGCAGCAGCGCCGACGGGTGGTATATCGCCGTCATCCAGACGCCGTTCCGTTCCACCCACTGGCCGTGCTGCCTCGTAATGCGGTAGTCCGCGTCGATCAGCCGCTTGGCGGCGATGCGCCCAAGGCAGACGATGATCTTCGGCTTTACCAGCGCCACCTGATTGCGCAGATAGCCGATGCAGGCGTCCTGTTCCGTCTCCAGCGGGTCGCGGTTGTGGGGCGGGCGGCACTTGACGATGTTGGCGATATAGCAGTTCGTCTCCCGGCTCAGGTCGATGATGCACAGCATATCGTCCAGCAGCTTTCCCGCCGGGCCGACAAAGGGCTGCCCTTGCAAATCCTCCTGTTCCCCGGGGCCTTCTCCCACGAACATGATGTCCGCGTCCTCTTTTCCCACGCCGAACACCACGTTATGCCTTGTCTCGCACAGGCCGCAGCGGGTGCAGTCGGCGCAGACGCTTTTCAGTCCGTCCCAGTTCAGCATCGTTACCGGCTCCTCCTGCGTTCTGCCCGTCTCCGGCGGCGCTGGGCGCGGATGCGGGAGCGCATAAAGGAATTGAACGCCAGATACGCACCCACAAGTCCCAGACCGATCACGCAGATGGTTCCGATGGTAGACAGCACCCCGGAGCCGCCGACGCCGTCCTTCTCTCCGTTGGAGCGGATGGACACACCGGTGTCCCCCGTCGCCCGGACGTCCGCCATGGCATACAGCTCCACCTCCGTGACGCAGGAATTCTGATACCAGACCTCCATCGTGGCGATTTGATCGTCCTTCTTGATAGGTGCGGTCAGGCCGCCGCCCTCCACGGTGTAGTTCATGACGTAATTCTTCATCTGAACACCGGCGGGAACCACCGTATCCACATCCGTGAAGGACTGTCCCACCACCTGACACTCGCCGCCGGACACCGGCCACTGGTTCACCGCCATGCCATCGTAAATAATGCGGTTGACCTTGTAGTTGTTGAAAACATAATTGGCAAGTTCGGTTATTTCTTCAAAGTTACCATAGGTTTCCACGATGCCCTTCTCGGTCGTCTTACGGGTAGCACCCAGAACCACGAAAATGACCCGCATGTTATTGTGTTCCGCTGTGCCGACGATGCTCGCCCCGGAATTCTCCGTATAGCTGGCAATGCCGCCGGTATAGCGGGAGCTCATGAACTGTGTGATGACGTGGTCGTCAACCAGATAGTTTGTGGTGGTGAGAGGGCGTTCTTCACTCACAAGATTCGTTGCGGGAATTTTATAGGTTCCCGTCTTGAAAATTTCCGCAAAAGTCTCATTTTTCGTCGCTTCCATGGTGATCTTCACCATTTCCCGGGCGGTGGTGTAGGACGTCGCCGTATCCAGACCGGAAATGTTGCCGAACTCCGTGCTGATGCAGCCCATCTGCTTGACGCGGTCGTTCATCATTTCCTTGAAGCGGTCAGTCGTACCGGCCACATGCTCCGCCAGCGCCACGGCGGCATCATTGGCGCCGATCATCAGCAGCGCGTGAAGCAGATCGTTCACAGTCAGCTGCTCGCCGCTTTTCAGATTTGGCTTCATTTTCAGGCTGCTTCCCGGCACCTTGGACTGGATGCCGTCAGAGCAGGTGACAATGTCGTCCAGATTGCTGTTTTCGATCGCCACCAGCGCCGTGACTATCTTGGCAAGGGTACCGGTGGGCAGCTTGGTATCGGGGTTATAGGAGTAGATGACCGTCTCGGTATTCGTCTCATAGGCGAAGGCCGCCAGCGCCGTATCCAGCCGGCTGTCGCTTCCCGCCAGAGGGCGCATGCCGTTCAGAGTGCGGCAGCCGTTATCGATGCAGACCCGGCCGAAGGGGATCTGGGCAGCCTGCTGCTCAGTGGGCTGCGTCTCCTGGGCAGACGCGCCGGTTTCCGCGGCAGACGCCGGAACCGCCATCTGACAAAGGAGCGCGGCGCACAGGAGCAAGCTTAGCAATCTCAATTTTTTCATATTTTCCCCTCAATATTTCTTCACCGGACTTGTCCGGCGGTGAAAAGTCGTGTATAATGATGGAGATATTATAACAGCTTTTCCCCCTCTAGTCAATCCGGGAGGCAGATTCCCATGAAAAAACCACGGCTCAGCATTTTGATCGCCGTAACCCTTCTTTTCGCCGTATTCACCCTTGGCTTCTTTCTGGGCAGAAACGGCAATCACGGCAGCGTGGAGTTATCCGTTCCCGCCGCCATGCAGACGCTCCCGCCCCAGACCACCCTTCCGGAGCCGACCACCCCGGAAACCGTGGCCGTCACGTTCCCCATCGACATCAACCGGGCGGACGCGGGGCAGCTCACGGCACTTCCCGGCATCGGAGAGGTTCTTGCCCAGCGCATCATTGCATACCGGGAGGAAAACGGCAGCTTTCTTTCCACCGATGAGCTTAAGAACGTGGAGGGTATCGGAGAAAAGCGTCTGGAAGCCATACTTGACCTTATTACAATCGGAGGATGAAAATGAAAATTTTAGTTGTGGACGACGAGGCCCTTCTGGTAAAGGGCATTCGCTTTAATTTGCAGAACGAGGGCTACGAGGTCATCACCGGCAGCGACGGTCTGGAAGCCGTGCAGGCCGTGCAGACCCAGCACCCCGACCTTGTGGTGCTGGACGTGATGATGCCCAACATGGACGGCCTTTCCGCCTGCGCCAAGATTCGGGAGTTTTCCGACGTGCCCATCATCATGCTCACCGCCAAGGGCGACGACATGGACAAGCTTATCGGCTTCGACCACGGAGCGGACGATTACCTGACCAAGCCCTTCAACATCTTAGAGCTGAAGGCGAGAATCCGCGCCCTGCTGCGCCGCGCCGGACGCACCGAGGAAAAGGCCGCGGGAAACAGCCTGACCATCGGCACCATCACGCTGGACCTGGACGCCCGGAACGCCTACCGGAACGGCCAACTGGCCGATCTGACCGCAAAGGAATTCGACGTCATTGAATTTCTCATGCGCAATCCCAACCGGGTCTACTCCCGGGAAGCGCTGCTGGACACCATCTGGGCTTATGAATACCGCAGCGACATCCGCACCGTGGACGTCCACATCCGCCGTCTGCGGGAAAAGCTGGAGGAAAATCCGGCAGAGCCGAAGTACATTTTAACGAAATGGGGCGTTGGCTATTATTTCCGCAAGTAAAAAGACCGGCTTCCGGGGCTACGGCAATACCCAGTTCCGGTATGCCATGACCTATGTGGTGGTCACGCTGGTCGTGCTGTTTTTTCTGAATATCTACTGCTCCGGCGTCAGCCACAAGCTGTTCTACCAGAGCAAGGAAGCCTCCATGATTGAAAAATGTCTGCTTGCTTCCGACGAAATTTCCACCCTTGAGGTGCTGAACAGCTCCACCGTCACCGGCATCGTCAATCAGCTGGAAAGTCTGAAGGTCACCCGGCTCGTGGTCACCGACCACAGCGGCGCGGCGCTGTATGACAGCAGCGGCGCTTCCGTGGGCACCTACGTTCTGCTTCCGGAGATTTTACAGGCGCTTACCGTCAGCAAGCAGGCCCCGGAGGGGAACAACGTCTTTACATGGACGTACCACGACGGCATCACCGACTCCCGCGCGGCGACCCCCATCGTCTACTATGGCACCGTGGTGGGCTGCGTATACATGACGGAGTACGATACCACGCAGGGTACACTGATCAAATCTCTCCAGCAGACCCTGCTTCGCATTACGCTGATGCTGGAGATTATCGTCGCAGCCTTCTCCGTGGCCTTTTCCAACGCCTTCTCCCGGCGTCTGAACCGGATCATGGCCTCCATGCGCATCATCCGGGAGGGGGATTACTCCCACAAGGTGGACATGGGCGGCAGCGATGAGCTGACCGTTCTGGGCGAGGAATTCAACGACCTGACAGAGCGGCTGCAAACCTCCGAGCGCAAGCGCAGTCAGTTCGTTTCCGACGCCTCCCACGAGCTGAAAACCCCTCTGGCCTCCATCAAGCTGCTGACCGATTCCATTTTGCAGAACAACATGGATATGGACACGGTGAAGGAGTTTGTGGAGGACATCGGCAACGAGGCCGACCGCCTGAACCGCATGACCGCCAAGCTGCTTTCCCTCACCAGAGCCGAAAATCCCCAGCCACAGGAAAGCGAGATCATCTATATGGCGCCCACGGTGCAGCGGGTGGCGAAAATGCTCCGGACGAACGCCAGCTGGTCGGGCGTGACCTTCTGCCTGGAGCTGGACGAGGACACCCCCGTCCTGATTCTGGAGGACGACCTGTACCAGATCGTTTTCAACCTGATGGAAAACGGCATCAAGTACAACCTGCCCGGCGGAACACTGACGGTGCATCTCGGCCGTCAGGAGGACAATGCGGTGCTCACCGTCAGCGACACGGGCATGGGAATTCCCAAGGATGCGCTGGCGCATATTTTCGAGCGGTTTTACCGGGTGGACAAAGCCCGTTCCCGGAAAAGCGGCGGCAGCGGACTGGGGCTTGCCATCGTCCGCACCATTGTCCAGCGCAACCGGGGCGAAATTTCCGTTTCCAGTACGGTGGGCAAGGGTTCCGTCTTTACCGTCACCTTCCCCGCCTTTGACACGGAGGTGGATAAGTCATGAAGCGGTTTTTCTGTCTTCTTCTCTGCCTGTGCCTGTTTCTGCCCGGCTGTTCCGGCGAGCTGATGAAGAACCCCGTCACCTTTTACTATCCCCGGCGGGAATACCAGTACGGCGCGGAGGACGGGGTGATCTCCAGCGAGCAGCGGGAAGCCTCCGGCCACGCGGATGATCTGCACTACCTTCTTTCCCTGTACCTGATCGGCCCGTCCAGCGACGAGCTGGTCTCTCCCCTGCCATGGGGAACACGGCTTCTTGGGGTAAACCGGCAGGACGGCACCATCACGCTGGAGCTGACAGACACCTCTTTTACCATGACGGACACGGAATTCACCCTCGCCTGCGCCTGTCTGACCATGACCACCCTGTCCATCACCGGCGTGGACGAGGTCACCATCACCAGCGGAAGCCGAAGCGTCACCATGAGCCGGGACAGCCTGACCCTCATTGACGACAGCACCGCTTCCACAACGGAGGAAACCAAATGAAATTCATTTCATGGAATACAAACGGCCTGCGCGCCTGTGTGGGCAAGGGCTTTCTGGACGCCTTCAACGCTCTGGACGCGGATTTCTTCTGCTTACAGGAGACGAAGCTCCAAGCGGGACAGATCGACCTTCCTTTGGATGGCTACAGCCAATACTGGAACTATGCCGAGAAAAAGGGCTATTCCGGCACGGCCATCTTCGCAAAGCAAGCCCCCGTCTCCGTGCGCTACGGTCTTGGACAGCCGGAGCTGGACACCGAGGGGCGGCTCATTACGCTGGAATATCCCGGCTTTTTCCTCGTCACCTGCTACACCCCCAACGCCCAGCGGGGGCTTGCCCGCATTGACCACAGGCTAAAATGGGACGAAGCCTTTCGGGCATACCTCAGCGAGCTGGACAGGGAAAAGCCTGTCATCGCCTGCGGCGACCTGAACGTTGCCCATCAGGAGATCGATCTGAAAAATCCCGTCTCCAACCGGGGCAACGCGGGCTTCTCCGACGAGGAACGGGAAAGCTTCGGGCGGCTTCTGGACGCCGGGTTCACCGACTCTTTCCGCCGCCTCCACCCGGACGCCACCGGCGCGTACACATGGTGGAGCTATATGTTCAACGCCCGGGCGAACAACGCGGGCTGGCGTATCGACTATTTCCTCGTCTCCGACCGCATCGCGGACAAAATCACCGCCACGCCCATCTATTCGGACATCCAAGGCTCTGACCACTGCCCGGTGGGGCTGGAAATCGAATTATAACGTCAAAATGGCAGGAACCAAAATGTTCCTGCCATTTTGTTATTCCGGAATTTCGATCCCCACCTGTTCCCCTTTCCGAACCAGATAGCTTTTTTTCAGGCGCTCTATGTAGGCAAAGGGTTCCTCCGGGGAGATGGGGATAAATTTCCCGGCGGGCTTGTCATGCTTGGGCAGGAGTGAAAATGTCAGTTCTCCTTCCCCCAGCCGTTTGACCGGCAGCGAGGTGTTCAGCCCGAAGCCGCCGTCCACCGGCACCACCAGCCCCAGACTTTCCCGCTTGTCAGCGCAAGTTACCCAGAGTCTGCACATCACGTCCCCGGTCAGCTCGCAGCGGCACAGGAAATGATAGTAAAGCCCCTGCCTTGTCACCTGCACCTTTCCCACCGGACGGTTTCCGAAATATACGCCGTAATTTTCTTCCAAACGCAACGCCCCCTGCCGCATTCTATGCCGCAGGGGGCTTCATTATGAATCATGTTGCCCGTCCGCCGCCGGGAAGGCCGAAGCTGACGGCAATGGCGTCGTCCACCTGCGCCATCTGGTTTTCGTCCAGATGCCCCATGTGCTCCCGCAGGCGGCGCTTATCGATGGTGCGAATCTGCTCCAGAAGGATGATGGAATCCTTGCTTAACCCCACACTTCCCCCCGCGATGTTGATATGGGTAGGAAGCCGGGCTTTCCCCGTCTGGCTGGTGATGGCCGCCGCAATGACCGTGGGGGAATGGCGGTTTCCGGTGTCGTTCTGCACGATCAGAACAGGCCGGGTCCCTCCCTGCTCGCTGCCCACGACCGGCGACAGGTCGGCATAGAATATGTCGCCCCGTTTGACTGATGGTTCCGTCATAGTGTTCACTCTCCGTGCATCAATACCCACGCTACCGGATGAATCCATATGTAACGCGGTAATCCTATTCTCCCACGCCATGACCGGATTTATACGAGTTTTTAATAAAACGCTTAAAAGCGTTTTATTAGGCCGCAGGATTGC
>OIYS01001447.1_pt1 | contig 11947 bp, 10 predicted proteins | sample 1588271 | NCBI WGS metagenome assembly OIYS01 (sample SAMN03283286) | human gut metagenome | biome: human-associated habitat; material: feces | host: Homo sapiens | place: Peru | collected 2012
AGGTGGAAAGCGGTGCTAGCGCACCGCTCAGACCTTACCTATCGCTATCCTGGCGACCGTCTGACCTGCAGCAGCGGGAAGGTCGTATCATCCGGCAAGGCAATGAGAACCCGGAAGTGGATATCTACACCTATGTGACCGAGAACACCTTCGACAGTTACCTGTACCAGCTGGTGGAATCCAAGCAGAAGTTCATCGGGCAGATCATGACCAGTAAATCCCCGGTGCGTTCTGCGGAGGACATTGACGAAACAGCCCTGAGCTATGCGGAAATCAAGGCACTGTGCGCCGGCAATCCCTATATCAAGGAGAAGATGGATCTGGACATTGATGTGTCTCGCCTAAAGCTTCTCAAGGCCAACCATTTGAGCCAGCGCTATTCGCTGGAGGATCAGATCTTGAAGGAGTTTCCCCAGAAAATCAAATCGTTGGAGCAGCGCATTGAGGGCTATAAAGCGGATATTGACCAGCTCAAAAGAAATACCGAGCCCAACGAGGACGGTTTCTCTCCCATGATTATGCCGGGCGGCACGGTAAGAGAAAAGAAGGCCGCCGGCGATGCCATCCTCGGCCTTTGCAAGTCCATGACAAGCTCCGACCCGATTCCCATCGGTCAGTACAAAGGCTTTGATATGGAGCTGTTCTTCGATACCTTCAGCCGGGAATATAAAATCACGCTGATTCACCAGCTGCGGCATACGGTCACGCTGGGTACGGACATCTTCGGCAATATTCAGCGACTGGATAACACCCTCAGTGCTTTTGAGGAACGAATGGCGGCGTGTGTTGAGCAGCTGGAGAATACTCATATCCAACTGGATAACGCAAAAACGGAGGTGCAGAAGCCCTTTCCTCAGGAGGAAGAACTTGCGGCGAAAACGACCCGCCTGAACGAGCTGAACGCCCTACTCAATCTGGACAAGAAGGAGAATGAGATCGTGGACGGTGAGCGAGGTGATGAAGAACCGAGCCGCTCCAGCGATGACAGGGAGCGATGAAATCATTCGCACATTTGCAGCACGGCACTTCCGCCGCTACATTGAAGCCAGATCAAAGGACGGAGGTGCCTGATATGTTCAGACGCAAAAAGGATAAGCGAATTGTTGAGTTAAATCCGGAAGAACTCCGGCTCGCTAAATATGCGCTCCTGGGGTTCCGAAACAAGCTGGTCGCGCAGGGCAAACCGACGGAAGATATCAATGCGCTGTTGCTGAAAATCATGAAATAACCAATGATAGCCGCAGGGAGTAAAAACCTTGCGGCTATCATAAACTAATGAGGTCGATAACCTAAAATGTGCGCGAGGCAGCTTGGATTCGCCCATGAAATGTGCGAAACGGATTGACAATCGCCCATGTTTTGTGTATAATGAAGCAGGAAACTCATGCTGGAGAGTGATTCAGATGTATTTGAAAAGAAAAGTAGATGCCTTCTTAGAGGAATGGAAAGCAGATAAAAACAGAAAGCCCCTTATTGTCAAGGGAAGCCGTCAAATTGGCAAAACGGAATCGATCTTGCATTTTGCTGCCGATCATTACGAAAATGTGATCGAGATCAATTTTGTCCGTGACGAGAAATACAAGGGAATCATCGCGGACGGATATGAAGCCGCTGACATTATCAAGAACATTTCACTCATTGACCCGACAAAGAAGTTTGTGCCCGAAAAGACGCTGATCTTCTTCGACGAGATTACGGAGTTTCCGGAAATTGCAACATCGCTCAAGTTCTTCTGCATAGATGGGCGGTTTGATGTGATTTGCAGTGGGTCAATGCTGGGAGTCAATTACAAGAAGATCGAAAGCAACAGCGTAGGGTATAAAAAAGACTATGAGATGTTTTCGATGGATTTCGAGGAGTTCTTGTGGGCAAAGGGCTATGGAGATGACACGGTAGAAAACCTGCTTTCCCATATGAAGGAATTCAATCCTTTTAGCGAGTTGGAGATGAATGTCTTCCATTCGCTGTTTCTGGATTACAATATCCTTGGCGGAATGCCTGCTGTCGTCGCGGAGTATATCGAGCGAAACACCTTTGAGGGATCGCTTGATACGCAGAAGCAGCTCATAGCGGACTATAAAGAAGATATTCGCAAGTATGCCACCGGAATCGATCAAACAAGAATTATCAATGTGTTCAACCGGGTTGCGCCGCAGCTTGCAAGGGAAAACAAAAAATTCCAGATTTCCAAGGTGGCATCCGGCGCAAGATTCCGGGATTATCGAGGATGCGCAGAGTGGCTTTCGGATGCAGGTATGGTCAACATCTGTTACTGCATGGAGTTTCCGGAACTGCCATTGGGAGGTAATTACGAACCTGACACATTCAAGCTGTATTTTGCGGATACGGGTCTTCTGGTATCCATGCTGGATGATGAATCGCAGGAGGATTTAAGAGCCAATAAGAACCTGGGTGTTTATAAGGGAGCCCTCTATGAGAACATGGTAGGAGAAGCTCTCATCAAGCAAGGATATAAGCTGTTCTATTACAAAAAAGAGGATTCCACGCTGGAAGCCGATTTCTTCATTCGTTCAACCGCATCCTTGATTCCTGTTGAAGTAAAGGCGAAAAGTGGGCGGGCAAAATCAATGAAAACATTGATTACCTCTGATCACTACCCGGATATCAGATATGGGATTAAGTTCTCAAAGAACAATATCGGGCATGAGGACAGGATATACACATTCCCGTACTTCTGCACATTTCTGCTGAAAAGATTTATGGTTGGTTTTCACGCTGAAGAAGAAGCGGAATAACGAAGACAGCACGGGGAACATACAGCAGAAAAAATCTGGCAAAAGTTCCCTGCAAAACGGAATACAACCCGATTCGACCGTTCATTGAAAAAGTGGACGGTCTTTCTTTTTGTCAAAGTTCACTTCCGTTGAGAACTTGGCTAAAAATATGTTCAGCTTCTCAATTGAATGCTACATAGCCGCCGGCGATTCCCTCATCGGCGGCTAAATCTTTATGAATAGGAGGAAGCAAAATGACAAACGAAGAACTGAACACCGCTTTATATAAGAAGGTGTTCGCAGAACAGGAGAAGTATCGGGAGTGGCTGCTTTCCCAGCCGCCCGATGAAATCCTGAACCACTGTTACGAGTACACGGTACGGGAGGACATCGTGCTGGCACTGGAGGAATACGACCTATCCGATAAGCAGTGCAAGGCGCTCCTGAAGTCTCCCGGTCCTCTTGCAGATGTGTTCAAGGACTTCGAAAAGCGGGAGACCGACCACATGGACAACATCCGGGACACCATCGAGTGCCGAGCCAATGCGGTCATCCGGGCCGATTTTCTGAGAGACCGGCGCGAAGCGAGGTGATGCCCTATGCGCTATATTGCCGCGGAGGATGTTGCCAAAGCCAAGGAAATGGACCTTTTGACTTACCTCCGCAATTATGAACCTCAAGATCTCGTCCATGTATCCGGAAACACCTATTGCACCAGAGAGCACGACTCCCTGCGAATCAGCAACGGCAAGTGGTGCTGGTTCTCTCAGGGTATTGGCGGCAGATCGGCACTGGACTATCTCATCAAGGTGAAGGGCATTCCTTTCACGCAGGCCGTAGAAATCATTCTCGGACGGGAGGCAGAAAAGCCTCCCGTTTTCTATCGTCAGAAGGAACGAAAGCACACGGAACTGCTGATGCCGGAGCTGTCCGAAACGACAGAACAGGTGGAGAAATATCTTTATAGTCGAGGGATTCATCCGGTCATCATTCACTACTGCATAGAGAATAAGCTGCTCTTTGAGTCAGCAGATTACCACAGTGCGGTGTTCATGGGATACGACAAGGACGGCAAAGCGAGATATGGCGCTCTGCGCAGCACCGTCAGCAGCTACAAAGGCGAACTGACTGGCAGTGACAAGCACTTCTCTTTTTTCTTGGAGGGAAAGCCGAATGCGGAGCACATTCATGTGTTTGAATCCGCCATTGACCTGCTGAGCTTCGCAACCTTGGCGCTGCTTGCCGGGCGCGACTGGAAAAGTGAAACCTATTTGTCTTTAGCCGGTGTGTTTCAGACTAAACGAGAGAATGTTGTGCCGGTGGCCTTGAGCAGATTTCTTGACGAGCACCCATCCGTCCGCAAAATCCATCTTCATTTGGATAACGATGCCGTCGGACGAGGTGCTGTGAAAGGAATTGTTGGCGGGCTGCAAGGAAGGTATCAGGTTTATGACGAGCCGCCCTCCCGTGGGAAAGATGTAAATGACGAGCTGAAAATCCGTGTAGGACTTATGAGAGAAAGAAAGGAGCGGGAACGCACATGAACATTGCAATTTATCAGATCAACCCGGATCGGGACGAGAACAATGTGGCCTTCTTGAACTACGAAAATCTGGAGCGCTTTCAGGGCTCTGCCGCGCTTCGCAGCGAGATCTACGACAAGGTGTTTGAGGGCGAGGTGGAATGCGGTACCCTGGAAGAAGTGTACCAGCTGTTCAACCTTGACCATCCGGACGGATACCGGGGCAGGTCCCTTTCCGTTTCGGATGTGGTTGAGGTCGTAGGTGAGGAAAAATCCACCTTCCATTTCTGCGACAGTATCGGCTTTCGGGAAGTGGATTTTGACCCGGATATGACCGAGCCCCTGAAAGAGAAGAAAATCAAAGTGGTGCTCTGTGAACCGGGTAAGGTTGCCAGAGTGGCAGAGATCGGGACGGAGCTTTCTGATTTGCAGAGGGTGGTCGGTGGGCTGATTGAGCCCTATTATCCCTTTGAGGAGCAGGTCTGCATCGTCTGCAACGATGAGGGCAAGTACAACGGCATGCGGCCCTGCCGAGCCATCTACGGAGAAGGCAGGGAGATGATGGACATTATCTTCGGCCCCTTTTTCATTTGCGATTGCAGCACGCCGTACTTCGGCTCCCTCAACAAGGAACAGTTGGAACGGTATAAGAAGCAGTTTCAGAATCCGGAGCACTTCTTTCGGGTCGGCGGGGAAATCAAGGCCGTCCCCTATAAGCCCGAAAAGGACCACGAGCGCTGATGGAGGTGATGCTATGAAGATGATCGACGATGTAATCATAATCGGAATGGACAGCGGCTACGGCAATATCAAAACCGCAAACTGCTGCTTCCCGGCAAGCGTTTCCGCCTATGACAAGGAGCCGGTGTTCAAGGAGAATCTGCTTGTCTATGAAAGCAAGTTCTACCTGATCGGTGAAGGGCACAAGGAGTTCCTTGCGGATAAGACGCGGGATTTGGACTACTATGTGCTGGCGCTTGCGGCCATCGCGCGGGAACTGAATATCCGAAAAATGACCTGCGGCAAAATCAGAATTGCGGCAGGTCTTCCTCTTACTTGGGTCAGTGGTCAGCGGGACGAGTTCAGGGACTATCTCTTGCAGAACAAAGCCGTAGACTTCTCGTTCCGAAATGTCTCCTACCATGTGGAGATCGTAGGCGTGGATGTGTTCCCACAGGGCTTTGCGGCGGTGGCAGACCGGCTTTCTGACTTTCGGGGCGTAAACATGATCTGCGATATCGGAAACGGCACCATGAACATCATGTTCATCAATGACAAAAAGCCGGTTTCCGGGAATATGTTTACGGAGAAATACGGTACACACCAGTGCCTGCTGGCCGTGCGGGAGAATGTCATGCGTGCGCATCACACCACTGTGGATGAGGCGATTATCAACCGGGTGTTCCGGTTCGGTACGGCAGACATCAAGGAGGATTACCTGAAAACCATTACCGACACGGCCACCGATTATGTGGAGGGCATTTTTCAGAGACTTCGTGAGCACGAGTATAATACGGAGCTGATGAGGCTGTATGTTCTCGGCGGCGGCAGCTGCCTGATCCGCAACTTCGGCGTGTACGATGCGTCCCGTGTGACCATCAACGATGACATCTGCGCTACGGCGAAGGGGTATGAATATCTCGCGTATGTGAACCTTTTGAAAAACGGAGATATCGTATGAGCTCTAAGCGACTCTCCCTGCGGTTCAATCTCAACAATCCGGGCGATCTGGCTGCATGGGAATACCTTCATCGACTCGATGGCGACTCAATCAACAAGGAGATTATTTCGATGATTAACGCCTCAAAGCAGAATAGACCGATGTATTTGTGCCTTTGCCCGGTTTGCGTTGGTCAGTTCCTCGACACAGGAATCTATAAGATCGTGCGGGAAAATCACGGACAAGCAAAAGAGCGCTGTGATTTCTGTAATTATCGCAACGGGTACGATTTTATCATCTACTCCAAAGCGGAAAAGAAAGATGAGGTGGCAGACGAATGGCAATGAAAAAGTCTGAGCTGAGAGAACTGTACTTGATGATGTTTCCGGAGTATCCGGACATCGTGAACATCACTCAGCTCCAATCGATGCTTGGTATCAGCCGCCATCTTGCCTATGACTTGATCAATGACGGGTATATCAGAGGACTGAAAATCGGAAATGCGTTCCGGATACCCAAGGTCAATGTCATCGAGTATGTCATGGATCAGGGAAAAAGTGCGATTTGAACTCTGTTTTGATGATCGCATATTTGAGTATCTCCCACCGACCGAATAAAATATAGATGTCGGTGGGAGATGCCTGTATACAATTCAATGATTCCGGAGGTAATAAAAATGGTATCAGGAACTCTTGCGCTGAAGAACGGCTACTATTATGCCGTTCTCAGCTATCGGGACGCAGCAGGAAAACGCCATCAAAAATGGGTATCGACAGGATTGCCCCAAAAAGGTAATAAGCGCCGGGCAGAACAGGAGCTTATTCGTATTCGCAGCGAATTTGAGGTTCCTCGGGTTGCCGGAGAACTAAGCTCGAATATGCTCTTTGCAGACTATTTGGATCAATGGCTTGAGATTGTCAGAGCGAGAATCAAGCCCGCAACATTCGGCTCGTATCAAGGAATGGTCAAAAGCACGATTGGCCCGTATTTCCGCAAAAAGGAGCTAACCTTGAAAGAACTGGAGGCTCGGCACATCCAACAGTTTTATACGGAGAAGCTGAAAACCGTCACGCCGAATTCCGTTATCCACTATCATGCGGTGATTTATCAGGCTTTGAAGTATGCGATGAAAACCGACATGGTACCGCAGAATGTTGCCATGAAGGTGGATAGGCCGAGGAAGAACTCGTTTCAGCCGACCTTCCTTGATGCGGAGCAAATGCAAAAGTTGTTTGAGGTTGTCAAGGGAACGCGGCTGGAACTTCCGGTTTTGGTTGCTGCTTTTTATGGACTACGCCGTGGCGAGGTGCTCGGGCTAAAGTGGGATGCGATCGATTTCAATCGCGGAACGCTGACCATCAAACGAACAGTCACTGAAGCAACGATCGACGGCACCATGAAGATCATCGAGCAGGATTCTGCTAAGACCAAATCGAGCCTGAGAACGCTTCCCCTGGTGGGGAGCTTCCGCGACTACTTTCAAAAGGTAAAAGAGGCCCAGGAGCTAAACAAGAAGGTTTGCGGCAATTGCTATAACTACGAGTACGACGGTTATGTCTTTGTGAACGAGCTGGGAGAGCGCATGCGCCCGAACTATTTGACGGAGTACTTTCCTAAGTACATAGCAAAACACGGGATGCCGAAGATGCGGTTTCATGATCTTCGCCATAGCTGCGCCAGCTTGCTGCTGGCCAACGGCGTGCCGCTGAAGCAAATCCAGGAATGGCTCGGCCACTCGGATTTCAGCACGACCGCCAATATTTATGCCCATCTCGACTACAGATCCAAAATATCCTCGGCGCAGGCAATGGAGCAAGGAATGCTTCTTCCGAGATCAGATGATTTCGGGAGCCGCTGGGAAGATGTAACCGAGCAGGGCAAGATAACAGAACCGGATTTGAACCCGGTTTTCGACTAAAAAACATGCCGTTCTAACACGAAAAACGGGCCGTTCTAACAGGAAAAATCGACAAATTTAAGGAGCTGTGCAAAAAAGGAAAGTCCAGCAAACCCTTGAGTTTACTGGACTTTTTTGGCGGACAGGGTGGGATTCGAACCCACGAGCCGCTTGCGCGACTACCTGATTTCGAGTCAGGGCCGTTATGACCACTTCGATACCTGTCCGTATTTTTAACGGCTATGATATTTTAGCAAATGTGCCGGGCTTTGTCAAGCGGATTTGCAATTTGCCGTGAATTTTATTTGCGCATTTGCGGTATGATGCTTGTGCTGCGATGAAATGACCCCACCCGTTTTGGCGGGTGGGGCTTTGTGCTGTGGATTTTAGAAAGTGACTTTTACAGTCTTTATCTCGAAGGGCTTGAATCTGAGCGAGACTGTGTTGCCGCTGACTTCGAGCTGCTCTTCGTTTTCTTCGAGCAGGTTGCAGACATATACGCTCTTCGGAGCGCGGTCGAAGGTGTAGACGCAGTCGGTCGTCTTGTTCCATGTCTCATATGCGCGGATGACGACGTCGTCGCTGTCCTCAGCCTTCTTGACGGTCTCGATGATGATATTGTCCTTGTCGGTGCTCACGAGCGAGTAGCTGTCGTGAGCCGCCTTGCCGCTGACGCAGTAGAGCGGCAGGTTGAGCGAATAACCCTGGTTGACAACATCGGAGGTGTCGACCGAGCCCGCGTGCGGGTAGATGGAGTAGGTGAAGCGGTGAACTTCTCTGTCCTGCTCGCTGTTCGGGTTGACCGCGCAGCGCAGGAGGCTCGTTCTGATGTGACCGTCCTTTATGTCGTGACCGTACTTGCAGTCGTTGAGGACGGAGAGACCGAAGCTGTTGTCGCTGAGATCGACCCACTTGTGACCGACGACCTCGAACTGCGCGAAATCCCAGAGCGTGTTGCGGTGGGTCGGGCGCTTGTAGTTGCCGAACTGGATATCATAAGTGGCCTGAGTCGCGTTGACATCAACGGGGAAGTCCGCCTTGAGAAGTATCTTCTTCTCTTTCCAGTCGACCGTGTAGTCAACATCGATGCGCGGCAGGTCTGCGTAGAAGATGAAGCTCTGATCAATGGTCGAGGAGAGGAACTTGCGCGTGACCTTTATGACCGTGCGGACGGGTCCGCTCTCGGTCACATCGACTGCGCTGACATCGTTTATCTCGGTGTACTTCTGATCAAAATAGACCTTGATATCCCATGCCTCGTGGTTGAACGGTCTGTCGTCATAGGCATAAATCTTATTGAGAACTTCGCCCTCGGGCGCGACGGATCTGCCGGTTGCCTTGTGGATGAGAGATGCGATGTTCATATCCTTGTCGAACTTGACGGTGAAGAACTTGTTCTCTATAGTCTTGTTCTCGACTTTAACGGTGTTCTCGCCGGACTCGCCGCCGTGAACAATACTGAAGGTCTTGTATCCCTTTGCGGGCACGCCCTTTGCAAAGAACACAAGGCGTCCGTCGGCGGATTTCTGCCACGGCATGACGTTACCGTCGGCGTCGACTATCGAGAAGTGCTCGGCTGCGGGCATATCGGTGATAACGACATCGTCGCGCTCTGCGCCGAAGGTGTTGAAAACGGTCAGGGCGCTGCCGTCCGGAGTGCAGACTATCTTGCCGAGAGTGTAGGCTATCTCAGCTTTGCCCTCGGAGATGAGCTTGTCGTACTGCTCCTTGGAATCCTCGTAGACTTCTTTTATCGAAGAGCCGGGGATTATATCATGGAACTGGTTGAGGAGTATTATCTTCCATCCGTCATTGATGAACTGGCGGGGATATGATGCGATGCCGTTTGAGTCGGCGATGGCGCAGATAGTCTCCATATCGTGATAGAGCAGCTCGCTCTTTCTGTTGTAGCGCTTGTTTCTGCCCTGCGAGGTCAAGGTACCGCGGTGGAACTCAAGATAGAGTTCGCCCGCCCATTTGGGCAACCTGCGCGAACCCTTGACTTCCTTTTCAAGGTCGTGATAGAAGTCTATCGCAAACTCCTGCTTGACCTTCGGACAGCCGGGGATGCCCTTTGCCATGCGGTGACCCATTTCAAGCATATCGCGGGTCGGTCCGCCGCCGCCGTCTCCGTGGCCGAAGGTGCAGAGATACTCTTTGTTGAGATCCTTCTGCGAGTATCTGTGCCAGCCGCCGAGGATGTGCTCGGGATTGAGATAGGCGTTGTATGTAGTCTGCCAGCAGTCGCCTTCGTCGAAGCAGTCGGTGCTCGGCGAGAAGTGGGAGAGAATCTCCGTGCCGTCGATGCCTTTCCACATGAATGTGTCATAGGGCACTTTGTTGAACTCGTTCCAGGATATCTTTGTGGTCATGAAATAGTTAATTCCGGCCTTCTTCATAATCTGCGGGAGAGCCGCGCTGTAGCCGAAAACATCGGGGAGCCACATTATCTTGTTGTCAACGCCGAACTCGTCCTTGAAGAAACGCTTGCCGACCAGGAACTGACGGACAAGGGATTCGCCGGAGGTGACGTTGGTGTCCGATTCGACCCACATGCTGCCCTCGACTTCCCAGCGCCCTGCGGCGATCATCTTCTTGATGCCCTCATAGACCTCGGGATAGTCCTCCTTGACAAAGGCATAGAGCTGAGCCTGCGAGGACATGAACTTGTATTCGGGATATTCCTCCATGAGCTTGAGGACGGTCGCAAAGGAGCGGCCGGCCTTCTCTCTTGTCTGGCGGAGTCTCCAGAGCCATGCGACATCGATATGCGTGTGACCGATGCAGCAGGCGGTCGCGTCCATGGCATCTTTTGAATATATCTCCCTGTCGAGCAGGTCGATTGCCGCCTCGGCGGAGGCAGCGAATGTATCGTAATCAGCGGTGTTGAAATCGATAAGATTGACGGCGTCGTTGAGTGCCTTGACTATATCGATGCGCGGAAGATCGTCCGCGTCATAGAGGGACGCGACTTTGAGCGGGGTTTTGAGATCGAAGATGAGACGGTTGACAAGGTCATCGACGACCTTGAGGCGCGCACCCATTCTGAGCTTGCCCTTGAATTCCCATGCGTCCGAATATGCGTTGAGGCAGCAGTCGAATTCTTCGCCGCCCTTGGCGCAGTCGAGCAGGCGTATCTCGCTGTGGTTCGAGTCGCCGCCCTGACGGAGCTCGCCGTTAAAGTACATGATGAACTGCGGGTTGCTGCGATTCCACGGGCCGCTTGCGGAGGGGGTCAGCTGATAGACCACCGACCTGCCGGCAAAACGCTCGGGAACTGTGAAGCTGTGGCGGAACCACGCGTAGTCCTCTTTATAGCCCCAGTAGTCGTTCTCCGAGTCGAAATCCGTCCATTCGCCCTCGTCAATCTGTGAAAATTTGTACTGCCCGTCGCGGAATTTGAAGCCGCCGAGCGTCTCGCTGTCGGGGTAGAGATATTCATTCTCAAGGTCCTCAATGACCTTGTAGACCCTTCTGGCGAGCATGAAGCGCTCGGAGTTCTTGTCCGTGAAGCGGATGTCTACATGACTCATTTGATTGCTCCTTTCGGAAAATTCTTTGATTTATCCGTCAAAATAATTTTAACTTGCGGTACATGACAATTATATATTATTGCCGCGGGGGTTACAATAGATTTTTAGTTATTTTGCCAAAAGATTTGAGCCGCAAAACAAAAAAAGCCCCGCAGACGAGTGCGGAGCTTTCTCTATATTATTTATGCCTGATTGTTGCGGATCATGTTGAGAATATTGCCGAGATTCGTTGTGCCCTTGAAGAACTGCCTGAGCTCCTTGAGGGACTGCAGGAAGTTGGGGTTCCAATCCGAGCGGGGAGCGGGTTTTATTTCCATCTCTTCGAGCATCGGGCGCAGAGCCTCAAAACGCTCCTCAAAGCTGTTGTAATCCATATTGGCTCTCTTCGTCCAGCCCGCCTCGGCGACAGCCCAGAAGCGCGGGAAGCACATATATGAGAGCTTGTCGAAGTCGCGGACATACTCCGCCCAAATCGGGCACTCGACGCCGTAGACATTCTTCTTGCCTGCCTCGGTCAGTCCCTTTATATACGGATCGAGGCTGTAGGTCTTTTTGAGCGAGGTCATGCCGTAGGGGTAGTCGCAGTAGTAATAATAGAAC
>OIYS01001448.1_pt1 | contig 11947 bp, 6 predicted proteins | sample 1588271 | NCBI WGS metagenome assembly OIYS01 (sample SAMN03283286) | human gut metagenome | biome: human-associated habitat; material: feces | host: Homo sapiens | place: Peru | collected 2012
CGAAGGAGAACTTGTTTGCAGCGGCGCTTCTTCGTTGTGACGAGGGTAGGAGTGTACGCTGACGAGATTCGTCAGCGTTTTTTCTTACCGCCACATCACCATAGGGAGGAGTATGTCCATGAGCCATTTCAACCCCAACCAGCATTTTGATGTTGAGAGCTGGCGCGAACAGAAGATCGCCCAGCGCACCAAGGACGCGCTGGCAGTGCGGGACGCGGCGTTTGCCGAAAAGCACGCGGGCACGCCCCTGCGAGAGCTGGCGCTGTATCTGGCCCGGTGTGCCCGCACCCTGCGCCACAGCCCAGCACCCTGCGAGGTAGACGGCGGCGCGTTTATCGAACAACGCTTCGGAAGCTGGGACGCGGCACTGGAGATGGCACGTCTGCGGCCACCGGCGAAAGAGCCCAAGTTGAAAGACACCGCACGCTACAAGCGGGAAAAAGCCGTGCAGGAGCCGCTGTTCTACGAGGAATCCGAGCGCAAGAAGAAGGCGAAACGCGCCAAGGCCGCAGCCAGTCATGCGGCGCAGCAATCACGGCTGAAAGAGAAAAAGCGGCTGGAGCAGGAAAAGAAAGAGGCTCGTGATGCCGCTGCCCGCCAGCGCGAAATTGAGAAAGCGGCAAAGGCCGCAGAGCAGGAGGTGTCCTGCTGAGTTACCCTTGTCAAGCCGAGACAGTCTGAACGGAGACTGTCAGCTTTCCATAAGGGTGGGAGGGGAAAAGCCGCCCCTCCCACCTCCTCTCTTTGTTGAACGGCAAGACCAAAACCACATACAAAAGCAAATATGTTACCCGTCCCTGCGGGGCAGGTAACGGGAAAAATACGCCCCATCTGCGGGGCGAGAAACAGGAACAGGAGTAAACACACATGATCTCTTTGAGTGAAATACTGCATACCATCGCCCAGGCGCTGATGATCCCCTGCCTTATCATCCTGCTGGTCCTCATGGCCGGGGCGGTCTGGCAGATCGGCGACATCGTGGTGGAGTACATCGCGGAGCGCCGCAAGCACAAGTGCGACGTGCCCCAACTGCTGCGTGACGTACACACGGCAGGCGCGGACGGCCTCACCGACCTGATCGAAAACAGCGGCCTGCTGCGGCGGCAGAAGAAGGCCCTGCTGGAGCTGGCGGAGAGCCGGGGCCTGCCCAAGGACACCCTGACGGCGCTGGCGGAGCGCCTGCTGGCTACGGAGGAAGCGCGGAATGCCCGCACCACATCCGTCACCGACATGATCGCCAAGCTGGGCCCCATGTTCGGCCTGCTGGGTACGCTGATCCCCCTCGGCCCCGGTATTGTGGCGCTGGGACAGGGCGACACGGTGACGTTGTCGGAGTCCATGAACGTGGCGTTCGACACCACCATCGCGGGCGTCATCAGCGCGGCGGTGGCCAGCGTCATCTCCCACATCCGCAAGCGGTGGTACAACGACGATATGGTGTCGCTGGAAACGCTGATGGAGGCAGTTCTGGAGGAGGTCACGAGCGATGTTGAAGGGTAAGTTTTCCTCCCGCCGTCATGTGACGGAGGAGGTGGACGCCATGGCTGGCGTGGCGAACCTGGCGGACGTGATGCTGGTGTTTGCCTGCGGGTTGATGGCGGCGGTCATTCTGAACTGGAACGTGGACCTGAGCAAGACCCGCGTGGAGATCCTCCAGCGGGAACAGATGCAGGAGCTGGACAACGCGGAGGAGATGGAGCAGGACATCCAGTCCTCCAGCAGCTTCGAGCAGAAGGGTACGGTGTACGAAGATCCCGAGACCGGCAAATTGTATGTGGTGATGCCGAAAAGTGGTAACTGAAAAAGTTTTTACATAGATAGAACCGACAAAGAGAGGAGCAAATCACATGAAGAAACGGACAAGCAATCTGTCCCGGCGCATCGTGAGCCTGCTGATGAGCATGGTGCTCACGCTGACGCTGGTGACCCCCGCGGCCTTTGCCACGGAGGTGGTGAATGGCAGCGGCACGACCATCATCGAGGGCAATATGAACCCGGCTGACGCTAACCCCAGCGGGGACGCCAAGGGCGGAGACAGCGAGGATGATGAGATAATTGCAGATGAAGAAGATGCAGACGGCGGCGACAGCTATGACGTCCAGGAGGATACCCTGCTGGGCATATCGCTGTATGCTGCTGCTGAAACATGGGATGGCAAAACGACTGACATCACATGGTACGACGCCAATAAAAACGAGTTCGAGATCAGCACAGCAGCACAGCTGGCAGGTCTGGCGCAGTTGGCAAATGATGAAGAAGATCCTCAGTATTTTGCCGACAAAACCATCAAGCTGATGGCGGACATCAAACTAAACGACGATGATGTACCGGCAATCCCCGACGAGAATGCTGATACGGATAGGCCAAATGAGTGGATGCCCATTGTGGAGTTTGACGGTACGTTTGACGGCAATGGCCATACCATAAGCGGGCTATACGTAACAGAGGACGCAGTAGAGTGTGGGTTGTTTGCATTTGCAGCCGATAGTAGCACAATACAAAATCTTATTGTGAAAGGGACTTTAGTTGTAGGCGTTGAAGCGTTGGATGCTGGTGGAGTTGTTGCGGCAGAATATGGTGTGCTTCGCAACTGTGGTTTCTATGGTCAGATATGCGTAATATATGACGATGATGGTAATGGATGCAGCAGTGTCGGTGGCGTTGTAGGCTATATAGAGGCCCAAAGTGCCAATGTACAAAATGGTTGGTACTATGATACCGCTCCTGAGCCTACATATCTTTTTGCCTTAGGCGCCCCGTACTCTGATTCGTATGATTGGGAGGGAAATCCCAACTGCTTTTTTGACAATGTTGAGGGTGCAATATCGGATGGAACTGCAGTGGAGGCAATGAACGCCAACCTTCCAAAGGGTTGTCTGCCGTGGAGAATGGGCACAGAGCATCCTGAGTTTTTGGGCGAAACTGACAGGATGGTGAGCATAAGACCCTATGTCGAAGGCAGCGGTGCAGAAGTCATGATCGATATTGGTGAATCAGCAGGAGATGCGCGGTACAAGAATTCTTATGTCACAACTGCGGATTGTAATACTATCAGACTGGTAGTCACCAATGGTTGCTCTGAAAAAATATATGTTAAATCTGACTTGACAAGAGATATTGGAGATTTATCCGTAATTGAAGTGACCAGCACAGGCGTTGAATATACATTGACCGAGCAGATTACCACTCTCTATTACGGAACGGCAGATGATTTTGACAGCGGAGCATGGTTTGATCAACACACGGGAGAACAATCAGACCCTTACATCATTAGGACGGCAGCACAATTGCGCAGCTTTTCTCGAAAAGCTGCGGAGGACTACAACTTTGCAGGAAAATTTATAACGCTGGTAAGTGACATCGACTTGGAATGTATTAATTGGGATACCGTTGCGGAGTTTGACGGGATCTTTGATGGTGGTGGGTATTCTATCAGCGGCTTAAAGGTAAACGCTGAAAATATACCGAATGCCGGTATGTTTGGAAAAGTAACCGGAACGGTTAGAAATTTAACTGTCTGCGGTGAAGTTGCTGCCTCAAAGTACAGTCTCGGCTATGGTAGGGTTGGCGGCATTATAGGGTATTTATCCGGCGGGGCGATAAACAACTGTGTCAGTCGTGTTACGGTAACAGCCACTCAATTTCAGGTTGGCGGTGTATATGTCGGCGGAGTGGTAGGCTACGCAGATGGCGCCTATACCATACATCTTTGTGAAAATAATGCAGATATAACTGCCGACAACAATGGCCCTCAAACACATATCGGCGGTATTGCAGGATGTGCACAAACGAATTCAAGCCAGTTTGGTAATTGTCACAATTGCGGGAATATTTTGATTAAGTCCGCCAGCGGTAATGATCAAAACTTTTTTGCTGGAGGCATTGTTGGCAGCGGCACTGCAGATAGTTGCCAGAACGACGGTAATGTAAGTGTTGTCGCGGAGAAGAAAGGTCAAGGGTTTAACTACGCTGGAGGCATCACCGGTAGCGGTAAGGCGACAAACAGCTATAATACTGCGGCGGTGAAGGGTACGGGCACTTCGGCAGGTATCGTAGCTAACCCCACCAGCACAATCTTCAACTGTTACAATATCGGAGACGTAACCAGCACGGCAAATGAGAGCTATGGTCTTGGCGGCATAGGCACAAAGAATTCTCCCAGCAGGACAGAAAACAGCTACTACGTCTGCGCGCTGGATGACGCTGAACCGGTCACAATGAGATATGTAAGTATGGCTGGGGCGGAAAGTCCAATTATATATGAGGAGTCTAACTCCACATATAGCGTGGAGGATGATACACTGGTCAATCAATTAAACAAAGCGCGGAAGACAGGTACACCGTGGTTTGTCAATCCAACAGAAGGTGTTTATCTGCCTACGTTCATGTTGCTTTGGAATGGTGAACAGAACCCAAAGTGCGGAATCAAAACCATTTATGTGACTTATGAGCCTAATGGCGGTATAAACCAAGAGGGTGTAGACGAGGCGGTTAAAGTCCAAGTTACTTTAGAGCCTGATATAGAAAACGGAGGTTATAAGTCAACTGAATATGCACTTATGTCCGTAAATGAAATAGGCTTTTCTAACGAAAATGGTGTGGCAAAAAGCAGCAGGGCATGGGGAACTGCAAAAGATGGCGGGGCTTTGTATGCCGAAGGGCAACTTATCCAAGCGTCCGAGGACATCACTCTCTATGCTCAGTGGGATAAAATTTGGGACACCGATGGAGATGGTGCTTATCTAATCAAGACTCCTGACGATCTTCAGTCCCTGCAAACACAGGTCAATGACAAGGGGTTTAACTACACTGACAAGTGGTTCAGACTGGCAAGTAACATTGATCTGAAGGACATTGGTAACTGGACACCTATCGGGAATGGCAAGACCGCTTTTGGCGGCAATTTGGACGGCAACAATAATATTATCAGCGGACTAAATGTTAATACTTCTGCTCAGTATGCTGGTTTGTTTGGGCGTGTAGCACCGCAGGGAACATCCGGTTCTGCGGTGGGAACATTGGTCATCAAAAATCTGACAGTTAGCGGCAGTGTGGAATCTACAACCGGCGGTACATCTTATTGTGGAGGCGTGGTCGGACTGTTGAGCACCAACAGGCAAGTCACGTTCAGCAGTGTGCATTTCAACGGGACGGTCAAGAGAACTTCCAGCCATTGCGGAGGTATTATTGGTAGATTCGAGCTGCACAGCGGTTTTGAAAACACAATGGAAATGGTCGGCTGCACCAGCAGCGGCAGCATAATCGGGCGATATGCTGGCGGATTGGTGGGCGACACGGCTACAAATGGTACAGACATTATATTCGAAAACTGCACAAACGATGCGGCTGTTACTGGCGACAGAGCCGGCGGTTTGTTGGGCTGCAACACAAATACGCAAAATCATTTTACAAGCTGCACTAATAACGGAAGCATCGGAAGTAGTCAAACAAACTCTGCAAGCGGCATCGCAGCTGGCGGCTATTTTGATGGCTGCACCAATAACGGACAGGTTCAAGGCGCTACATCTGCCGGTATCAGTATAAGCGCATTTAGGGCAGAGAACTGCGGCAACACCAAGAGTGTTATCGGCAAAGCAAGAGCTGCCGGTATTCTTATCAACGGCGGTTACGGTGGAACGGCCAGCTTCTGCTATAACATCGGTGAAGTCAAAGCAGATGATATGAAGTGGGCGTTTGGAATTGCCTATAGTGAGGGGAATGGTACTAAGATAAGCAATTGCTTTAGCTATGTCGCAGGAAAGGACATCGCCCTTGCTCCCAATACTTTGGCAGATGGCAAGGTTACCAACAGCTACTACCTCGCCAGCAGCGCTACGGCGGTGTCCAGCGCAGGCACTTGGGCCAGTGCAGATGACTTCACCAGCGGCAAGGTAGCCTGGGGCGTGGATGGCGGTACTGGCAAGCACGAGAACTACTGGACGCAGGGTGCGAACAACTATCCTGTCCCCATCGGTGAGGGAACTTCCACCAGCTACTACCGCGCCAAGGCTGAGTGCGGCACAGGCGGTGCGGTGAGTATCAAGAGCAGCCGCAACTTTGCCGGCGATGCGGATAACGCAGTCTACGGCATGAAGGGTACCAGCGTGACCGTCACGGCCACGCCTAAGGACGATACCTTTGGCCTCAAGACCCTGACGCTGGACCTGATGGGCACAGGCAGCACCACGGCATTGGAAAGCGGCGACAGCTTCACGCTGGGTGAGGCCAACGCGCTGGTGGTAGCAGCCTTCGCCAGCACCGGCAACGGCGGCAGCGGCGATGGCACTGGCGGCAACGGCGGTGACGGCGACGGCACCGGCACAGACACCGGCGATGGTGCTGGCGACGAGAACGATGAGGGCCTGCAGGACGGTCTGAATCTGGAAGTGGAGTACAATGTCAAGGGCTTGGTGCTTGCCGCCTACGGCGCATGGGGCGCCGAGGGCAGCGGCAAGACCTTTACCCAGTGGCTGAAGGATTCTCCCGAGGTGCTGCGCGCACTTATCACCAACAGCCTTGACAACATGGCTGTTGCGGCCATGGGCAAGAAGACCGATGAGGCCAAGGATCTGGCGGCTCTGCTGCTGGCCAGTCTCAACGAGCACAGCGGTCTGGACGGTCAGAGCAGCGACACCATCGCTAAGATGCTGCGGAAGTATATCGAATCCAGCACGGAGGCCGCGTTCAGCGCGTGGCTGACTACCGGCGGCGGTATGGCCAGCGGCACCTACGAGAGCATCTTCGCGCAGTACACCAATAGCCTGCTGGCACTGGCAGACCGGCTGTATACCAACTGGGAGAGCAGCGGCACGTCCCTGACCTTCCCCCAGTGGCTGGATGCCCAGCAGGTGACGATGGAGAGCCTGTCCGAGAACGCGGAGGAGCCTGACGCCGAGCCTGACGACACCCAGACCACTGAAGCGCCGGAGGACGTGCCGGACGGTCAGGAGGCCGAGGGCGGCGCAAGCAGCGGCGGCAACTCCGTGTGGGAGGTCATCGGCACGGTGGTGCGCGAGAATCCCATCATCGTATGGGCCATCGTGGCAGTGGTCGCGGCGCTGATCATCGTGGGCGCGGTACGCCGCTACCACAAGGTCAAGCGGGACGAGCACGACGATGTGACCAGCGAGAAATAAGTGAAATAGACGGCTCTTTAAGGAGTAGTCTGCCGATTCGCGTGGGCGGAATTTCCGTCCACGCGAATACGGCTATATAAACGGAAACGGGAGGGATGCCTCTGTGAGAAGAAAAGTACGGAATTGGACAGCGTTCCTGCTGGCGCTGGTGTTGGCATTGAGCATGATGCCCGCAGCTTACGCGGCGGGATACAGCATCACCGTCAACGCCCCAACAGGGAATGATCTGCCCTATTGGGTATTCGAGAAAGCGGGCGTAGACAGCGCGGATGTGCTGAACCTGACGGCCAACAATGGGCATCCCCTGCCCACAGGTAAGGTCGCCCGCGTATCGTTAGCTGTGGGCAAAAACAAAGAGGATGAAGCCGCCTGTGGTATTTCCATCAATGGGATGTACTATGTGCAGTCCGTGACGCTGGATCACCCGGATTTCTTCACCGGCACGGTGGAGATACAGGTGGGTAAGGACGCCCAATGGAGCGAGGAAACATGGGGCAATATCACGCCGGTGGAGAGTTCCAACATCATTGGCCGTGTGCAGCTCAAGAACGGCACATTCACCGGCGATGTAAGTATCACCGTCAGCCCCATGACGGCGCAGCAGGCAGAAGCGGCGCAGAAGCAGAACCAGCGGCAGGTCGTGCCGCAGGGCAAATACACGGTGGCGCAGATCTCCGAGGCCATTCAGGGCATCATGGCGCAGAAGCGCTCTGCGTTAGGTTTGGAAGATGGTGACTATCTCCTCTCCGGAGACGAGCTGACTTACGCGGGCAGCTCCGCCACAGACTGGCTGCCCATCGGCTTGAGCCGCTGTGGTGTGGAGGATGACTATGACGCCTACCTCGCAGCGTTGCAGACCTATGTGGAGCAGAAGTACCGTGAGCCGGACAAGCTGGACAGGGTGAAGGCCACCGAATGGCATAGAATTTCGCTCGCGGTGCTGGCCTGCGGTGGAGATCCCACCCATTTCGGCAAGGACGAAAACGGCAACGACATCAACTTGATTGCGGACGGCGTATATGACCGCGGCAAGACCATGGACATCGGCGCGCAGGGACTCAACGGCTGGCTGTGGGGCCTTATCACGCTGGACAGCATGAAGTACAACATCCCCGCGGGCTCCAGCTATACCCGCACGGAGATGATCAAGAAGATACTGTCCTTCCAACTCCCGGACGACGGGTTTAACCTGCGCTTTGCACAGGGCAGCACCGCCGACCCGGACATCACCGCCATGGCGATACAGGCGCTTGCGCCGTATTATCGGAATTCTACCTTCAACGTGAAAGACCCTGTGGATAAGGCGCTGGACTGCCTATCCAAATTGCAGCTGGATACCGGCGATTTCCGCAGCTGGGGTACACGGAACTCCGAGTCCGTGTCGCAGATCATCGTGTCGCTGTGCTCCATCGGCGTTGACCCGCAGAATGATTCGCGGTTCATCAAGAACGGTATCAATCTGCTGGATGCCCTGTTCTACTACCAGCAGGAGGATGGAGGATTTGCCCACTCCTATGAGTCTGACCCCAGCAACCCCTCCGCCATACCCGGCGAGAGCGATAGTATCGCCACAGACCAGGCTCTCCTTGCGCTGGTGGCCGTGTGGCGGCAGGCGCAGGGCATGAGTATCCTGTACGACTTCCGTCCCGGTAGCGTCTCCGCCAAAATACTGACACCGGAGGAAAGCGAGGTGTCCTTCGCGGGCAGCTACGAATTCACCGAGGCCGACCAGCAGCAGGCGGACGCCCTGCCCAAGAAGCTGAGTACAGAGAACGACGAAGAAGTGACGGCTCTGCTGAACAAGCTAAAGATGAGCCGTGACTTTGACGGCTATAACACCTACATGACCAAGCTGATGCAGGCCAAGAGCGACATAGATGCACTGTACGCGGAGATCGAGAGCATCAATGCGGACATCCAAGAGCAGATCATCCCCATGACCGACCCTGGACTGGGCGAGAAGCCCACCGTGGACAGGCTGGTAAAGCGGTACAAGGCGCTGTCAGACCACGATAAGGAACTCGTCCAGAACTGGGATGCCGTGCTTGCGGTGAAGGCACAGACAGACGCAGCACAGAGAAACTTGTTTCTTATCATTGGCGGTGCGGTAGTCGTCATGGTAGCTGCAACGGTGGTCATCCGCCGCAGGAGGGAGAGCAAATGAAAAAGCATTTCATAAGAATACTCACCGCACTGCTGGCAATAGTCATGCTCCTCCCCGTGACCGCGCAGGCAGCCCCTGCGGACGGCTGGACGGGCGAGGTGGAGCAGGCGTATCAAACGGTGACGGAGCTGGTCGTCCAGCGTATCACCGAGAGCAAGGACTACCTTGCTACGGCCACGCAGGAGGAAAACGCCAAGGTGGTCTATGCCCTGTGGATCTCCGGCGCTGCCGTTCCTGACGGCTTCTATGACGAATACCTGCAAGCGCTGGCCGACTGGCTGGACCTCGCGGTCAAGCGGGGCAAGACGGCCTACATCCCCGGAGCCATCCGCACGGTGACGGCAATGGGACTGGATGTGACCGACTTCGCCGGTCACGACCTCATGGACGCCCTGCGGAAGCCGGAGTTGGTGGAGGCAGACGAGGACCGGCTGGATATGCTGATGGACTTGGACGCCGCCGGTGAAGCAGGCAGGGCCGACGAGTTCAACGCACTGCGGGAGCAGCTTTTGACCGAGGCTCTTGCCCGGCAGCAGAGCAGCGGTGAGTTCCGCTATACCTCTAAGTGGCCTGCGGAACTGAAACAAAAAGGCGTGGACGATGAGCCGGATCACTTCGACTATATCCTGCTGACTGCAAAGTCCGTACAGGCCCTCGCGCCCTACCAAAGCCGCAAGGACGTGGCTGCGGCCATAGACAAGGCACTGAATTACCTCTCCGAGCAGCAGCTCTCCAGCGGCGGATTCGTCAAGTACGGCGATGAGGACGTGGAGGAGGACGCGGCAGTGCTGGAGATGCTGGCGACACTGGGCATTTCCCTCACGGATGAGCGCTTTACCAAGGACGGCCACACCGTGTTGGACGGCATGATGGGGTGGTATCAAGGGTTCTATTTTGAGGATGCGAGAAATGAGCCGTATCAGGGTTTCTACCGCGAGGACCATTGGTGGAGGTATAAGGAGTCGTGGGGCGGCTGGTATGAGGCCGGCTCCAGCCTGATGAAAGATCCGGACAGCGGCGAGGGAGTTGTTTCTCGCAGGATATACGACAACGCCGCCCCCTATAGCGGCTTATGTGCGGTGCGGGGAATAGCTGAAAATGTTGCAGAAATTGACAACCTTCCTGCGGACAACGGAGCAAAAGTATCGTCCATTGATTATAAGGCGTTGCTGCAGGAGCAGGCAGATACGTCTTACCAAAAGGTAGAAGATGGCTGGTTTTGGGATGAAAATGTGACTATTGTTTCTGAATCAGCTATTTCCCACTATGCCAAAGAGGTACTGTCGCTGGAGCAGGCGCAGGGCAAATTGACTAAAGAACAAAAAGACGAATTGCAGACGATCATGCAACACCTTACCGACACCAACAGTGAATACCTGATGGGACTTAAATCCGCCACTTATTCGCCGAGTGCGGTGCGCGCCATGAAGTCCTTGGACATAGACCCTGCGAATGTCAATGGCCTTGACTTCCTTGCACCGCTTACCGATGTAAGCAGTAAAGGAACAGGAGTGTTGGCGGATGCTCTGAAGGATCTGGATTCTATTGATCTTTTTGTATGGCGCTCCCGTGGTGTGAATGCTGACAGTGTGGTGGACAAATACGCTGCCAAAATGCTGCAAAATCAAATGGCGGACGGCAAGTTCAGCTACGACGCCGACAATCCAATTTGGGAGGAGGTGCAGTTCACCGCTGAGAACGTGGCCGCCCTTGCTCCGCATACGGACAAAGAATACATCGCCAAGGCAATAGATAAGGCTGTCGAATACCTTTCGTCCGTACAGTTGGCGGACGGCAGCTTCCCAGGCAGAGATGGACAGCCCGATGGAGAGGCCACACTTGCGGTCCTGGATATGATGAACGCGGCAGGCATCTCTTTGGATGATGATCGCTTCGTAAAAAACGGCAACACCGTGGCCGATGGGCTAAGAACATTCTACATCGAGGGCGTGGGCTTTGTTTCCAAAACAGAGGTAGAAGCCTCGGTGGATGGCTTGAGTGAGATCCCCTCATACGATAACCCTGTTATGGACTTTTCCTCTGCCGTATCTGCACTCACCTACCTTCAAGCCGCCGAGAACGGCAAGTTCGGCCCGGACGGTACGGGCAACAGCGTGTTCGAGATCGTAGGCTCTGCCTTAACGGAAACGCCGCTGGGGGCGATACTGCTGGCGGTCATCATCGCCGCACTGCTTGCCTTCGGTATGATCCGCCGCTACCGCCGCATTAAGAAGGAGCAGTGACATGAGAGCAAAGTATAGACATATTGCTTCTCTGCTTTTGGTGTTTTTCTTGCTGCTGACCTGCGCAGCCTGCGGCCAGACGCAGACGGAACAGCCGGAGGACACCGGCGATAAGGGGCAATACATGACTGACCCCATCCCTGAGGGGAAGCCCGATCCGGTGGAGCCGCAGGACACGGCGGTGGATACCACCGTGACGCACACCTGCACCTTCTCCATCTCCTGCGAAACGATTCTGGACAACATGGATAAATGCGTGGAGAGCAAGCGTTTTCTTGTGCCAGCAAACGGCATTGTTTTTCCTGCCACGGAGATAGAGTTCAGTGAGGGTGAAAGCGTATTCGATGTCCTCCAGCGGGTATGTCGGGACAACGCCATCCACATGGAATCCAACTGGACTCCGG
>OIYS01001451.1_pt1 | contig 11913 bp, 15 predicted proteins | sample 1588271 | NCBI WGS metagenome assembly OIYS01 (sample SAMN03283286) | human gut metagenome | biome: human-associated habitat; material: feces | host: Homo sapiens | place: Peru | collected 2012
AACCCAGCATTCATTAGAAAGGCTGTCCAACATAATCGTTAAATCTGATGTTCCTTTATTTATATTTTGAATAACCAAAAGATTCAAGACTAGTTGATTGAAATACTGCTTTCAAATTTGACTCTGCAAAATTAGCCTCAAATACACTTGCAGGAATTTTTGAACAATTATATAGCTTTTGAATATTTTCAGGTAAATCTATTTTCTGTTCCGGAACAATTTGAAATGGTAAAATTTTCTGGTTAACGGCAGGAGCCAACACTTCAGCAGGGGTAATCCTTGCAAGTTCCCCCATTACCATATTCAAAGGAGCTTGAGTTACCTTAAATTCACCGGTTGAAATATCTGCATATGCAAAACCATATAAATCACTTTTCTCATCTTTAAACATTGCACAGATGTAGTTATTTGAATTTTGTTGTAAAAAATCGCTTTCTGTTAAAGTACCTGCTGTAACAATACGGGTAACGCCACGTTTTACAATACCTTTTGCAAATTTTGGATCCTCAAGCTGGTCACAAATTGCAACTTTATAGTTTTTTTCAACAAGCTTTTCAAGATAACCTTTCAAGGCTCTATACGGAATACCTGCAAGCGGAACTCTGCCATATGTCGAACCTGCATCTCTGCCTGTTAGAGTTAGTTCCAATTCCTTTGATATTGTAACAGCATCTTCAAAAAAAGTTTCAAAGAAATCGCCCAACCTATAAAGTAGTATCGCATCAGGGTTTTCTCTTTTAATAGTCAAGTACTGCTGCATTACGGGAGTTAATTTATCAAACTCCAAATCTCGTGTATTAATGTTATTGATTTCAGTTTTTGTCATAGCTATAATAAGATTATATCATGAATTGAGGTTTTTCAATGGGTTGTTTAAAAAAAATTATTAAATCAGCATTATTAGCATTGGCAATAGTCGGTTTTCTCTCTATTGGCGGGAAAGAATGGATTGTAAACATTTTTGACAAATATATTCATCCATCGAACGAAACTATTATGCAAAAAGCTCAAAAAGTAGGTGATTTTTCAAAAATTAATGAAGAATTTGCGCTAGAGAAAGCTACAGGCATGCTTGGATATAACGGAGTAGTAGCAGAGCATAAAGCAACCGGACAGAAAATGGTTGTAGTAGATGCAAATAACAAACCGATATTAACGAGAGATGATATTATTTCCGGAAATATCGAACCAAAATTAAAATCAAGTTTAGGAAAATTGAAATACCAAGCGATTGGTCTTGAAGATTTTACGATTACGAAACACGGAGAGATGGATTCCTTTGGGAAAACAGTTCCTTATGTAAAATTCAAGGCGAAAATAAGTCGTTTCCCTGTCGGTGAAATCGGTGGAGTTATAGCAGTAGCGCAGAATAAAGACGGCGAAGATAGAATTTTGGTATCAGCAAACGAAAATTCGAAGTATTCACAACTTTTGGCGGAAGAATTCTTTAAGAAAATAAAATAACATTTACTAAAAAAATAGTATGTGCTATACTTTGAGAGAAACAACAAAAATGTCGGAGTGGTGGAATGGTAGACACGTACGTTTCAGGTGCGTATGGATTTTCCGTGTGGGTTCAAGTCCCATCTCCGACATTTGTTATACGAAGTATAAAATATTCACGTGAGGGGCGCAGAACCCAACCGAACGAAGTTCGGTCAAGGTTCAAGCGCAAGCGAGCAGAGTGCGAAGGCTTGATTGCTAATAATGTTTATTTTAATAAAACTTAAAAAACTTGTCCTATCCGGCAAAAAATATTATCCTTGAGTTTTTATTTATATAGGTAAGTGGAATTGAAAGGTAATTTATGTCTATATCCAAAATTAATTTTACAGCAGATAATGCTTTATTGAATAAATACAACTCTAGTACTCAAACAAATCCAACAACTCAAGTAGACAGTACAAATGCAACATCTGCAGATGAAAAAGTTCAAGCAGAAAGCGCTCAACCGGAAACTCAAGCCCAAGAAAACAGCACTTCTAATAAAAAGAAGTGGGTTGTTGGCTTAAGTGCTGCAACAGTCCTAACTGCATTAGGAGTACTTGCCGGTCGCAAGGGGTATCTTGGCGAAGGTGCTCAAAAACTTCTAGGCGGAGTAAAGAAAGAAACAGGCAATTTAAATCAAAAAGCTGACAACTTACTTAATGATATAGAACTTCCAACAGGCAATAATGCTTCTTCTACACCAAATATCACTATTATTAACTCGAAAGAAGCAACCTCTACAGGCACAAAATCTGGGCTAAAATGGCATATTGAAGAACCTGAAAAAGAAGCAGCAAACATTGCAGGCACTGGCAAAAAAGAAGTTGCCGAAGACACAACTAATACTGTTTTAGGGAAATCATCTGAAACAACTTCTACTACTCCCAAAACTGAAACATCAACCCCAAAAGCAAAATCACAGGTAGTAACCGCAGAAAACCTTGATGTTGATAAAATTAATGCTTCACTAAACAGAACACTTCCAAAGCTTGATTACCCAACACAAGTAGAAGTACCAGACACAAAAGTACTATTAGAAGAGTCAAAACATGTTTTAGATTCTATTAAAACTTCAGGACTTAAGCCTAATGGTACTTATTCACAAAAGTTACCAAATGGGAATAGTTGCCACTTTACATTAGACAAAAACGGAACAATTGAGTCTTACGCTGTTTTTGATAAGCAACATAAGCTCTTACATCATTTTTCTCAATCAGCTACCGGTAGCACTATTTTAATTTCCCAAGACGACTATATAATGAGAATTTTGTCCGATGACAAAAGCTTATTAGGATTTTCAAAGGTAGTTGACTCAAACATTCATGTAAATTACAACAAATACGGACTTTTAGACAATATTACCGAATTTGCAGATGGAGTAAAGATTTCAAGGAAATTTGAACCTCAACAGAATAACGGTCTAATTGTTAGTTACTACGATACATTGAATCCACAAAAATATGGAGCCATAAAAATGGAAGCTTTCCAAGATGGAAAACTTGAAACTGAATTATTCTTTGATGGTTCTACAAGTATGCAACCTATCAAAGAAATATATCACGAAATCAAATAAAAAGATGTTTCAAAACAAAATATAGCTTTTACTTTGTAAGTGGCAACCCTATTTCAAATTCGGTTTTCTTCTTGTCAGATTTTACAAGTCGTAGACTTCCACCGTGTTCTTCAAACGCCTTTTTGCAAAGATACAAGCCTATTCCGGAGCCTGTATTTTTTGTAGTGAAACCATCTTGAAAAATTTCTTTTTCATCAGATGCAGTAATTTGTTTGCCGTTATTAGAAATTAAAATTTTCAAAGTTTTATCCGATATTTCGGTTTTTACTTTCACAAAACCACTTGTTTCTATTGCCTCAACCGCATTTTTCAGAATATTAATAAGACAAGCAAGCAACTTTTTATCATCGACAAAAACAGAACAGTTGTCTGCCAATTCTGCCGAAAAGGTTATATTTTTGTCATGAACATACACCTTCGCTAAATCCATACTTTCGGTTATTAAGTCATTAATATTATGGAATGCCGGATTAAAGTTATTAACTGCCCTTAAATCAATCAAAGAATTACCGATTAATTTGGAAGATTTTTGAATACAACTTAAAGCTCTTTCTATAGAGTCATTTTTAATATTTAAATTATCCAAATGTTTTCGAATAATTTCGCAATACACATCACCAACTGATAATTGGTTTCGAATTTCGTGGACGATGAATCTTATTTGTTGTTGCAACTCTTGTTCTGTTAACATTGACACTCCTCTTAGAAAAATTAGAGGTCTGACTCTTCAGCCAAACCTCTCAAAAACTATCCCTACAAATCTCAAGTTCAAAAAATTTATGCAGATATTTTTGCTCGGATTTTCTTACCAAAGCCATTATTTAGTGCGTAAAGAACCGCTTGAGTTCTGTCGTTTACCTGTAATTTTTGGAATATATTATTTACGTGAGTCTTAACAGTAGTTTCTGATATAAATAATTTACCCGCAATACCCTTGTAGTTATTACCTTGAGTAAGAAGTTCCAAAACTTCTTCTTCACGAGAAGTTAAGTATGTAAGAAGATTTTCTTCTGCAACAGCACTGTTTTCTTCTTTGAAAGATTTTTGGAAATATTCGAAAAATCTTGAAGAAAGAGCTGACGGCAAATAAACTTTGCCGGAAAGAACTTCATCAATCGCATAGATTAACTGAGCTGATGCCATAGTTTTCAACACATATCCCTTTGCACCAATCTTCATTGCACGGAAAATCAAATCTGCATCATCATATCCGCTCAAAACTAAAATTTTTGTATCAAGTTCAAGTTTTTCAATTTCTTGGATAGCTTGCAAACCATCTTTTTCAGGCATATTAACATCAATAATTACCAATTCAGGATGATATTTTTTAACCAAGTTAATACCAATATTAGCACTTGTTGTAGTACCAGCGATATCATAACTTGTTTCCAAAGTTATTAATTCCTTAATACCTCTTAAATGATCCGAATTATCATCTATTAATAAAATTCTTGCCTTTTTCTTGAACTCTCTCATATATTCCCCTCTTTGATTTAAAGTAAACTACTGTTCTCTACACCTTATATACTACTGTTTTGGGATGATATTTTCATCCATGCTCCGATTGATGTTATAAGGTGTAAAGCATGAATTACTGATTTAAATCTTTAGATTGATAAAAACTCTCAATCCATGTCTACATCATGCTTTCAGGCATGATTGAGTGTAAAGATTGATTTTTATAAATCTAGACTTTTTAGTCTAATTTTTTAGTTTATGATATAATCCAAAAAGATTAGGGGAAATGTATGGAATTTTTAATATTTTTTATAGGTTTTATTGTTGGAGCGTGTATTGTTTCGGTGTTTGCAATTATCGCCCAGAAACAATCTACCAAAGATCGTGATACATTAATGGAACAAATGAAATTATTTTTAGAAAACTCTGCGAATAAAGTTTTAGCCGAAAATTCGTCAATGTTAACCATAAAAAATGCCGAAAATCTTGAAGAATTTTTCAAACGTTTCAAGGATAAACTTGAGGATTTCCAAAAACGAAACGAAGAAAACTTGAAATTTGAGTCTGAGAAACTTGAAAATTTTGATAACAATATAAAAAACTTTTTAGCAGCAGGCACACAAATATCAAAAGATACAGAACGCTTTGTAAACGTAATGAAATCAGATAACAGAACCCAAGGACATTGGGGCGAAATTGTCCTGGAAAGAGTTTTGAACTCATCCGGTTTACGAAACGGAGAAGAATATAAAATTCAAAAAACTTCAACAGAAGGCAGACCGGACGCAACCGTTTTTTTACCGGAAAACAGATGTATTTATATTGATGCAAAAACCTCTCTTTCATCTTGGGATGGTTTTGTTAATGCTACAGATAACAGCGATAAAGAAAAGTTTTTGAAAGATTTCATTAACTCGACCAAACAGCATATCAACGGATTATCAAAAAGAAATTACAGTGACGATACTAAATCACCGGACTTTGTGCTGATGTTTATCCCGATAGAAGGTTGTTATTCGCTTATGTTTTGTGAAGATTGTACTTTATGGGATTACGCCTGGAAAAACAATGTTATGCCAGTATCTCCGTCAACGTTACTTGCTGCATTAAAAATTATCAATTGTTTTCACATTGTTGATAAGCAAAACAAAAACATTTTAGAAATGGCTGAACTTTGTACAAGTATTCACGACAAATTTTCAGCTTTGCTAGGTGAATTATTAAAAATCCGCACAAATTTAGACACATCATTAGCAAAACTTAACGGTAAAGGAAATATCATCTCACAAATTCAAAAACTTGAAACACTGGGCTGCAAATATTCCAAAGCACTACCCAAAATCCAAGAAGATGATGCCGAATAGTAAGAAAACTTCCTCCAAAAAATTACTCCAATTAGACTCTTTAATCAAAGCCTAACGCACCCTCTAGCTAACAAAAATTCCCGAAGATGGATTCGAACCACCGTTGGAAGATCCAGAGTCTTCAGTCCTGCCGCTAGACGATTCGGGAATAAACGGACATGATGTCCGTTGGAATTATAAGTCAAACAAATTTATAAAACAATACTAGTTTTTATAAATTGTTTGTTCTCTATCAGGTCCTACACTTACTATTGAAATAGGAACCCCTAACAACTCTTCCAGTCTTGCAAGATAATCCTTTGCCTGTTGTGGAAGTCTATTATATTCTCTAATATCAGACAAATTTTGCTTCCAACCTTTATGTGTTTCATAAACAGGCTCAAGATATTTATGCATATACACATCTGTCGGATAAGAAGTATAAATTTTCCCATCCCTATTATCTTTATATGCAGTACAAATTTTTATTTCGTCAAAATCATCAAACACATCAATCTTTGTAAGTGCAACTGTTGTCAAACCACCAACTAAAACAGCATAACGCATAGTAACAGCATCAAACCATCCACAACGGCGTGGACGCCCTGTTGTAACGCCGAACTCATGTCCAACTTCTCTGATTCTATCTCCCACTTCATCGGTTAACTCGGTAACAAAAGGGCCTTCTCCAACTCTGGTTACATAAGCCTTTGCAACGCCGACAACTTCATCAATCATCTTCGGACCATAGCCACTACCGGTACAAGCTCCGCCACCAATAGGATTTGAACTTGTTACAAAAGGATATGTTCCATAATCTACATCAAGCATAACACCTTGAGCCCCTTCAAAAAGAATGGATTTATCCTTTGAAGTTTCCAAAAGCTCCTGCCATTCAAAACACACATATGGCTTAAATATCTCTGCATATTTTTTACAAAGTTCCAAAACTTGCTCTTTGGTGTAAGGTTTCAAACCATAAACCTTCTCTAACATTTTATTTTTCAAAGGTAAAATAACGTCTAATTTTTCATTCAATGTTTCTTCTGAATACAAATCTTGAACCTTCAAACCGATACGCGCATATTTATCAGTGTAAGTAGGTCCAATCCCTTTTTTAGTTGTACCAATTTTACCTTTTTTCGCGTTATCTTCGCTATAACCGTCAACCTCTGTATGATAAGGCATTGTAATAGAAGCAAGCGGACTAACCTTCAATCGAGAAACATCAATACCATCTTTTATCAAGCCACTAACTTCTTCTTCAAAATATTCCGGCAAAATAACAGTTCCGGCGCCGATTAAACAATCTTTATTTCCATATAGTATTCCAGAAGGAATCAGATGGAATTTAAAAGTTTTATCATCAACAACAACAGTATGCCCTGCGTTACATCCACCTTGATAACGGATAATCAAATCAGCATCATGCGCCAACAAATCCGTAATCTTTGCCTTACCTTCATCGCCCCATTGAGCACCGACAACAACCTTGTTCATACTTACACATCCCTTCGTTTTTGTGGTCTTTTACTTACATATTTTAGCACAAAAACAAAAGGCAGGTATAAAAATACCCGCCTCAAACTTGTGAGTAAATGTAATATCTATAAGCCTCTATGCTAAGAAGTTATTTTCATAAACATCAGTTCTAGCTTGTACGCCAGCTATAATGCGTTCTTGTTGTGCTGGTGTAACAAACTTAGCAACCATAGCTACTTGATCAGCTGTTAAAACACCGTTTAATGCACCCAAATCTACTTTTTTGCCAACATTCAACCCACCAATAGCGTAGTTTGCATATGCATCTAAACTATTTGCCTCAACTGATTTTTGTTTAAAATTAAATAATGCTTCAGTTGATTTATTTTCTGTTGCTGCTGATTTTAATTCTGCTTTCTTTCCTTGTGGTTGGTATACTGTACCTTCAGCTTTTTTTCCATAATTTCCGTAATCGAATCCTGACATTTTTTGATCTCCTTTTATTTACTCACATTCTTAATATCGACACTTATCTGTTAAATCTTTAATAATTCTTTTAAATTTATCCAGATTTGTAACAATACTTAACAATATATTCTTTTAACTTCATGACTCTTTCCTATAATTTTATCTCTCGTACTTATATAAAGTATTTTTGTCTTGAAGAATTGCCTAAAACATATATATTTTTTGCATATATGTTACATATCTTTACAGTTATTTTTATACACACGGGGAATTAATATTTTACGCAAGTGCTTTATAACAAACATATATAAGGAGTAAAAATGACAACAATAATCGCAATTCAGTTGACGGAAAGAGCAAATAATTCAATGAAATTACAAGAAATTTTAACAAAATACGGCTGCTCAATCAGAACTCGCCTCGGACTACACGGAAACCACGAAAACGAAAGTTATACATGCTCAACCTGCGGAATAATAATTCTTGAAGTTTTAGAAAATGCTGAAACACTAGCCAATGAACTCTCACAATATTGGCGAATAAAAGTAATCAACTTTGCTTGCGATAATCAATAAAACAAATAATACCATCCGGCAACATAATTTTTAATGTTTTATTAATTACAAAATTAAGCAAAGTTGATATACAACAGACAAAAAGCCTTATATATATTTTGAAATTTTGTTCCAATCAGGATTATACCATAATTTACTTGCCAAGTTTTTTTTAACATCTAAAGAGATAATTTTTGACAAAAACGCAAGAAAGGACGAAATCGTTACACCATACATTTTATTATCCCTTGTTTGAATTATTATATGTCCTGTCTCCATACCTCTCATAATACAACCACTATACATTGAAACATTTACAACATCTGAAAATGGAATTTTTATTATTCCTTTATTTCGACATTTAATTAAAAATACCTCAGATAGAACATCAATAGCGACAGATTTAAATTTATCACAAGATATCGTAATAAAAACATTTAATATATATAATACATATCCCAAGAAAAAAATAAATAATAGAATTGTCAAACAACTATATAATGGATCTAGTTGCTTAAACAATTCTGGAAACACTTTACTAATAAGTATCAAGATGTATGACATTAATACTATACAAGTTATACACATTATTCTTGCAAAACAACTAAATTTAAACTCTTCCAACAATTTTCTCCTTATATAAGTATTAAAACCAATCTATTTAATATTTTTGTATTTCTCTTTAGTATATTGAGATAAATCCATTTTACCACTATCATCAAAGAAAAATTGACACGCTGAAGTTTTGACATAAACATAACAGTCTTCTTGAAGAAGATTGCAGGTCGGAAATTTTCTTATGGTAAAATCTATTGGAATATTATTTATTCTTGAATAAATAATTGGAGAATATTTTTCTACTGTAGCAGGAGATGTTACGGACGGATTTGAATTTAAAATTTGTACAAAATCTTCATTGCTAAAATTATTACCGTTCTTCTCATATACTTTTTGATAAGTTTCCATCAGAATTTGACAGTTTTGTTCATCCTCTCTAAGCATTTTTGAGTCCAATAAAGCCAAAGGAATTATTATAAGACATAAAATAACGAAAAATCCAATTAAAAATACAGTTAAACCTATTTTATTCCATTTGTTATTTTTTTTAATTATATTTTCAATATCTTCATTTTGTGTATTTTTAATTACCCATTTGTTAGCATTAAAACCGACATATGTAGAACAAATTATCAGTGCAACTAATAATATGGTAGGTCCACAACCAAGAAGCCAAGCAATTGCAAGAGCAAGATTTCCCATATTTGCAGATGGAACAAAAATGAAAATCAAGAATAATCCCAAAGTAAGTATACTACCAGGTACAACAAGTACGGATAAAGTAAATATTGACAAATATTCATTTTGACAATTGTTTTTAAAAGCCCAAAATATTCCAAGTATCGCAGCTCCAAAATTAAATTTCCAAAGTTTTTTAGTATTACTCAAAACAACCTCTCTATATTAAAGTCGACAATAAATGATAAATATATGAAAATAGTCGTTAAATTTCAGAACCTTTTATATCATCTCTAAAACACTGACACGATGGGCTAAGAGTACCATCACAGCATTTTGAACGACCATTTTGGCAACCACAAACACCACCATGACGAGAACAACAACCTCGACTTACAACACATTTATTTAATGAATTGTTATTGACATTATAAACAATCACACTACCAATAATTATAATTAACCCAATTAAAGTCAATAAATTCTTTTTCATATATCCTCACTTAAGTTACTACAAATATATCAAATATTAGAATTTTTGTAAATAGCCAAATGGGGAGTAGATTTTTGGAGAAAAATATGATATATATGTTTTTATATTTTGAAAGGAGTTAAGAAAATGGATACGCAAATTCACCATTTAGTTGAGGGTATTAATGGACAAATAGAATTATCTTACAGCAAAATTGATATTACTCGTAGAGGAGTAAAATCTTTTTTAAGCCACGGTTTTGATGGTACAAAGACTATATTTTTAAGACAATTGACCGCTTTGCAATTTAAAGAAGCTGGTAACGTTACAAACGGATATATTCAATTTATTTTCCCTGGAAGCCTTGAAGATAAAGGGGGATTATTTAGCGCAACTCGAGATGAAAATACTGTTATGTTTACCAAAGCTCAACAACCTAAATTTGAAGAATTAAAAGAACACATTATTGCAAGAATGGATTTTTAATTATTTGCACTTTGTATAAATGTTTAAACACTACATTATAGCAACATCTACAATGAAAATTATAAAACAAATTCTTGAAAAATCGGAAAAGCCAATATTAATACTAATTGTACTAAATCTGGTAATATTTATACTAGACAGTATGAACTTTTTTCATACAAATTTTAATAACTATGTAAGGAAATTTGAGGTATTTTCCATAGGTATATTTACAATTGAATATTTACTTAGAGTTTTAACAATAAATAACTTTAAAGACCTATTTAAACCGATGATGTTGATAGATTTTTTTGCTGTCGCTCCATTTTACCTAAATTCAACCAACACAATATTTTTGAGAGTATTAAGATTTTCAAGAGTGTTACGTATTGCTAAAATTGGAAGATATTCACAGGCATTAGATAATATCATTTCCGCGTTTAAATCAAAAAAAGAAGAATTAATAATAACTTTTTCATTTTTTGCCGTATGTATTATTATTTCAGCAATATTAATGTATTTAACTGAACACGATGCACAACCGTATATATTTACATCCATTCCAAAATGTATTTACTTTGCAATAATAACCTTTACGTCCGTAGGTTATGGCGATATTACACCAGTTACAAAGCTAGGTGAAATAGTTTGTAGTATCACTGCAATTTTCGGAATAGGTATTCATGGATTATTCATTGGGGTAATTGGAGCAGCCTTTATGGATGCACTAAAGCAGGATTTAAATTCTAATAAGCAACACACTAATAAAATATTAAAAGCATAAGTGATAATTTTTTGTAAAAAATAGCTAAAATATTAATAAAATATTTGTAATGCTTTACCAAAACATAAGGACTGAATAAAAATTCAGTCCTTATGCCACAATCATCAGAAATTATTTACTCCGCTTTAAATACATCTTTTAACACCTGATACTTGTTGAGTAAATCTAACATATTTTCTCGGTTAACTTCCCAGTACCTATTATAATCATGCCCCTCAGGTGTTGAATTAAATTTTTTCTTATTTTTATCGGTTTTAGCGGTCTTAATTGAATCCAATGGAGCCATCTGTTTTTTAAATTTTGCATCTACTATGGCTCTATTTGCATCACGTACTGAATCTATCGTATGATACTCTTTATCACGTGCAGCAACAATTGGCTTTTTGTTTTTATCATATTCGGCATTTATTGCTTCTTCGGAATTTTTGTAATCCTCATACGCTTTTGAGTCTAATGCGTCTGAGTATCCATTAAAATAAAGTGCCTCTCTCTCTCCTGCTGATTTTTTATATTCCTTGTATAATCTCGTGAAATTTTCCGCATTTTCTTTTGATTTAAACTTCAAAGTATCATCGGCCCAAACACAAACT
>OIYS01001454.1_pt1 | contig 11886 bp, 13 predicted proteins | sample 1588271 | NCBI WGS metagenome assembly OIYS01 (sample SAMN03283286) | human gut metagenome | biome: human-associated habitat; material: feces | host: Homo sapiens | place: Peru | collected 2012
TAAAAAACAAATAATTTTTTCCCAATTAGATTAGCCAGATTTTCATTACTCTCATCTAAGGTTCTGCAATCTTTACCGTTAGGGCAGAAGTAAACATAAGTTCCAGACCAAGTTGTAGTTGTATCATCTTCACGAAAACGCCTAAAGTACATGGCAGAACCATCTTGAAAATAAGCAAAAGCCCCTTTAGTACCTTCTTCTATACTAGTAATAGCCATATATGGTTTGTAATATTTTTCGAGCATTTGTGCAGCTTGTTCAGGATTATCTTTATTATAGAAATCTCTATTTTTAGCTGTTAAACCAACTTCTCCATTATCATAATTTGCACGTATTGTGCTGTTTTGAAGGCTTGTTGAAAACTTTTTTAGTGCCGTCGAAACTACAACTTTTTTATGCTTTGCAATTAATTGTGGTATAGTCAATGCTGCAACAATTCCTATAATCCCCAATGTTATAAGCACCTCCGCCAATGTAAATGCTATTTTTTTATTCATCTCAATCCCTCCATTTTAAGTAATATTAAATAATAATCGTTATATTAATCCAATAATAGATATATATATCAATTATTATAATTTTTAATCTAAAAATTGTCAATATTATCAATAATTAGTAAAATTTGACAAGGAGATAGTATGACAGCAAGAGAATTTGTTAAAATTTTACTAGCAAAAGAGTGTATGACGATTAAGGAGTTAGCTAAATTAGCCTCTGAAAATAGTGATAAAAAGTACACTTTGGATGGACTTTCCCATAAAATGCGTTCAGGTACTTTGAGATATGAAGACGTTGAACTTTTTGCAAAACTTCTCGGATATGAAATTGAACTAAAAAAAATAGAAAAAATTCCTGTCGAACAAACTTGATATAACTACACGATATATGTCGATAATCTAAAAATATTATTAGAATATATCGATTAGTTATTTGTCTTGCTTTTTTGTAGACTTGATATATTTTGAACTGGACATAAGTGGAGAATTTTCGACTTCCAAATTTCTTCTGACAATTATTTCGTCATTAAGGCTCGTTAAATTTTCATCACGGTAAAATATCCCTGCTTTTGTTTTTAAAAGCCCTAAATCGTATTCTGAAAGTTCATATTCTATTAAGTCCTTGTTTTTTACAGCAATAGTTCCGGTAAATTTATTTTCAACAGCGTTGTAAATTTTACCAATATAAAAACCGGCATTAACAAATGCGTTTCTGATGTTTGTAGAACTTGAATAAGTTAATATCATACCATTATCATCTAAATGATTATAAAGTTGCTTAAAAAAGTCTATAGACCACAAACATGGACACTTGGAAGGTGTAAACGCATCCAAAAATATAAAATTATACTTGTTTGTGTCTTTAATTATTTCCTTGCGAGCATCATTGATTTTTAAGTCAAATATTAAATCCTTATACAACGGGCTATTTAAAGCCTTTTTATAACGTTTTGTTAGATGGTTATAATATATATTATGTAAAAATGATTTTAAGAGGCTTATAAGGGTATAATTACATCCTGTATTATAATATTTTTTCGCCCAGAACAAAATAGAGGCATTAAAATATTGTCTAAATTTTTTATTGTTCAATATCGACAAAATATCTGAATCAGATAAAATATTACCTTCATTTTTCAAGATTTTATCAAGCATTATTATATTAATTTCATCAGGATAATCGACAAGTGTTGATATCGGTAAATTGATGTTACTTACAGGTTGATTTTTTGATTGCAAGTTAATTGCATAATTATATTTTGGTGGTTCTTGATTATCTTTTAAGTATTTTTCAATTTTTTCATTCTTAAAATCAGGTTTATATTTCTTTCTGGCTTTATAATCCAAATTCTTAAAGAAAGGTGATAATCCTGCAAGAACTTTATCTGTATCTAACGCTTTGATATATATTTTACAATTCTGTATATTTTTTACAAAATTCTCACTCAAATTATCAGAAGATATCGTCTCGATAGTTTTGTTAGCAGATTTTGTATTATCGGAATGTATCGCATAGTTATTATTCTGAGATGGAATATTATTAGTATATATCTTATCGATATTTGGTGATAATATTTTTCTGCGTGAAGATTTTTTTTCGAAAATTTTTTGAATTTGAAAAATAAAATTTATTAAACTTTTTGAATTATATCCGATACCATAACAAATGTCTAAAACTTTTAGCTCTTGATTTTTAAGAAAAAATCTTTCAAGCTTTGCAGGGAATATAAACTTTTCATACGCTTCTGTTGCAGCGCCATAGGTAGAGTGGTAAATATCATCATCTACAGGGCTAAACAGCCCTACAGAACCGTCATTTGTGAAATATGGATATAGATTATACATAAGACCATAATACCCCTCAAAGCTAATTAGGGCAAGATTTTAACATCTATACATATAATAAAATACTAATAAAAACGGATATATTATTAATTAATCAACATTTGAAACAACGTGTGCACCATTTTCTTCTATATGGAATGTAAACATTTGAGCCTTGATATTCAAATCATCCCAAGTGCTTTTCACAATGGTTTTCATCCTATCAATGTTATTTTTTAAGGAAATAATCAAAATAGAAGGACCTGCTCCGCTTAAAACGCAACCCAAAACATTTTCTTCGTGTTTTAAGTTTTCCATAATCTTTTCCAGTCCCGGAACTAATTTCATACGATAAGGCTGATGTAACTTATCTTTTAGCGCAGATTTCATAAGCTCAGTATCGTGAGTATTAACAGCTTGGACGAACATAGCCATTCTTTGAGCATTAAAAACAGCATCAGCATATGGAACTTCTTTAGGCAAAACTGAACGTGATATTTCGGTCGGTAACTCGTATTCAGGAACACAAACCGTTAAAATCCAGTCATTTGGCCAATCCAATTTTTTATAAATTATACTACCATCATCCTCCATTGATGCCATAGTTAAGCCACCAACAATTGCAGGAGTAACATTATCGGGATGTCCTTCAACTTCAGTTGCAATAGATAATAATGCCGCCTCATCTGCAGGACGTCCAAGTAATTCATTAGCTGCAATCAATCCACCGACAATAACGGCAGCACTGCTACCAAGCCCACGTGCGATAGGTATTTCAGAATGAATCGTTATTTTCAACTCACTGGGAGATTGACCAATAGAATTATATAAAAGTTCAACAGCCTTATAGATAATACTGTTCTCATCCATTGGAACATGTTCAAGAGAAAATTCATCTGTTACATTTTCGTTAACAAGGACATTAATTTCAACACCTGTTCCGGGTAGCACTGTTTCTTCTATTGTAACAGTATTGTACAAGGGCACTGCCAGTCCTAAACAATCAAAACCGGGACCTACATTTGCTATAGTTGCCGGAACTTTTACGCTGACTTTCATATTTTAATATCAACCTCTTTCTTTATAATGCTATTATAGCACAAAAACAAATAAAGTGAATACTTTACACTATTTGTCTTTATATTGCGGCACAGGATATATTCTTCTGACTGCAGTCGAATCTTTAGGTAATGTATACTGGTTTCCACAATATTTTTTTACGGCTTGGATGGTATCACCTCTAGTTAACTGTAACTTTGCTTTATAAACCATTATTCCGAGTTCTACTCCAAGCGCTACATCATTCTTTATTGCATTATACATTGCTTTTGCAGTCGGATATTTTTTCTTTAATTCGTCAATTCTCTTTTGATCTTGTTCAAAGTATTTGTGGTCATAGGCAATTCTTCTATCAATTTCAGGCAACTTTGTATTTGTAGAATCTTCTGTTTTGGCACAAATTGTTTTTACTAAAGTTTCATCAACTTGCATAACACCTTTGTGCCTTTTCGATTTTGGATCCATAGTCGCAGGTGTAAATACAAAACCACCGCTTTCTTTTGCCAGTATATTCACAATAATCTCTGAATCAATACCGTATTTGTCTGACAAATCACAAACCATATTAGCAATAGCTTTTGCTTCGTCTTTGTTATCAATATTAGGGTTGTTGTTTATGATTTTTAAGACTTTATTGTATTTTACGTAATTTCTTGGTGTGTAAAACTTAAACTGGTTTATATATGCTGTTGTTTGTGGTGTACTCTTTTTGTTGTCTTCTATATGGATATTTGAACCTTTATTTTGTCCTGATGTTGAATTAGTACTTTTTTTCTTTTTAACATCATTCCATAATGAAACAGATGTTCCGGAATGTTCGCCAGTTATTTCCGGAAGTAGACCTCTACCATACGAATTAAATTCAACTTCACCTATTCTTGCCATATATCCTCCTGATATACATACATAATATATAAAACCGAACTACTTTATATATTGCTATAAATAAAGTTAATATTAAGAATTATTAATCTAACAAGCCTAAATCTTTTAAAAATCTATCGTTTTGGGCTAATTTTTCCAGTTTTTGTCTTTCTAACGGATCCTTAACACCTTTTTCAAACAAATCATCAATAATTGCATTATGAGAAGTATTTTCAGGATCTGACATAACAAGTTTTGTAAAGTTTTTTATATCACATTGACGCTCATACAATTGAAGAGCATGCTTAGACAAACTATCTAAAAATTCATTTTTATGCATCTCAAAATCGACATCAACCGGCTTTATCATACCTTGATTTAATACCTTTTTTGCGCCAATATCCAATTTTTTAGAAAGTTGTTTGAATAGTTTCATACACATACCCTAATAGCATTATATAATATTTATGTCAATAATTCAACAAATCTTAAGATTAGTCGTTTGGTTTAAATATATTCTTGCCTCAAATTTGTATTTAGACTATAATAGTTATGCATTATACAAATAAGAAAGAGGTCATAAATGCTTGATATTAAATTGATTAGAGAAAATCCAGAAAAAATTAATGAACTTTTAAAAAGAAGAAACCCTGATTTGTCAATCGATGAAGTTATTAAGATTGATGAAGAAAGAAGAAAAGTACAGGCTCAGGCTGATGAACTTAGAGCTAAAAGAAAAAAAGATTCTCAGTCAATTGGCGAATTAAAGAAAAAAGGCGAAAATACTGATGCTGTTCAAGCAGAAGTAAAGAAATTAGGCGATGATATCAAGCTTTTGGAAGAAAAACAAACTGATTTAGACAACAAACAGAGAGATTTACTTCTTCATATTCCTAATATTCCGGATGAAACAACTCCTATCGGTACCTCAGAAGATGATAATAAAGAAGTTTACAAATGGGGAGAACCAAGAAAATTTGACTTTGAGTTCAAAGCTCATTGGGATTTGTGCGAAGAAAAAAATCTTGTAGATTTCGAACGTGGTGTGAAATTATCTCAAAGCAGATTCATTTTGTACCGTGGTAAAGGTTCAAGACTAGAGCGTGCTATAATCAATTTCTTCCTGGATTTCCATACGGAACAACAAGGGTACGAAGAAATTTTGCCTCCATTTATGGCAAATGCTGCAACTATGACAGGTACAGGTCAGTTGCCTAAGTTCCAAGAAGATATGTACAAATGCGTGAATGAAGATTTGTACTTAATTCCTACAGCAGAAGTTCCTGTTACAAATATCTATGCGAACGAAATATTATCAGAAGATGATCTTCCAAAATATATGACAGCATATACACCTTGTTTCAGAAGAGAGTCAGGTTCTGCAGGACGTGATACAAGAGGTTTAATCCGTGTTCACCAGTTCAATAAAGTTGAATTAGTAAAATTGTGTACTCCGCAAACAAGTGCTGAAGAACATGAAAAATTAACTGAGGATGCAGAAAAAATGTTACAAATGCTTGAATTACCATACAGAAGAGAAGCTTTGTGTACAGCTGATATCGGTTTTTCAGCTAATAAATGCTGGGATTTGGAAGTTTGGATGCCATCTTATGGAACATATAAAGAAATTTCTAGTTGTTCTAACTATGGCGATTACCAAGCAAGACGTGCAAACATCAGATACCGTGACAAAGAAACAGGTAAAACTCAATTTGTTCATACAATTAACGGTTCAGGTTTGGCTGTTGGTAGAACGTTTGCTGCTATTGTTGAAAACTATCAACAAGAAGACGGTACAATTATTATTCCTGAAGTATTACGTAAATATACAGGATTTGACAAAATTTAATGTTTGAAAACACTGAAGAAAAACTAAATACAATACTGGCAAAACCATTCACAGTTAAGGATAATTTGTTTGCAAATATGTGGACCTTTTTCTGCAAATGGACACTGATTTTTCGCGTGGTGTATACAGATATGCCTATTATTATCAAACTCCTGATTGGTTTGCCATGTTTATTGTTGAGTTTGAAAGTTCTTATCGCATATATAATGTTCATTGCTTGGGCTGAATTATCGGAAAATTACTTCAAGTACACTTTTGTTGAAGAAAATTTCTCAATTAGAAGGTATTTTAAAGTATATTTTCTAAGAAATTTTTTACTTTTCTTCGCCGCATATTTCATCCATTGTTGTTATTATTCTTGTTGGGGCTGGATATTCACGATTTATTCTGTCGCAATGACAATAATTTCCGCAGGATATATTTTCCCAATTTTTGACAAACGCATACATGAATACGATAACAGGTAACCTATGACAATTGATAATTTTGAGAATGAACAAATTTCCGATAAAATACAAATATATTTAGTCCCTTTTATGCAACTATTAATAATTTGTATGGCTTTTGTGCTCTTAAAATTGCTAACATATAATTATATCCATAATGTAATTTTAACAGTAATTATAGGAATAATTTGTGCTATAATCGGAATTTTGGCATATAAATTATCTTATATTGCCAAACATCATCCTTCAAACGTAGAAGTTGATTGTGATAATTTTTTGTTTAAAATAAGCGAAAAAGAATATTGTTTTAGCGACTTATTGCCGGAATACGAGGTTAAACAAGATATAAAAGAAGTTTATTGTATTAATTTATATTTTAAAAGCGGTGATAGCGAAACTGTTTTTCTAACAAAAAATATTGCACTTGCCTTTATGAACAAATATTTGAACAAATACGCATCTCCTCGATACAACAAAGATTAATAACGAGGAATTATCTTTGCTTCGACTTCTTTTCTAATATTTGCACTGTTGTTTAAACTGTTAGCAAGTTCGGCTGCCGTATTAGCTGAATAGAATTTTCCGCCCGTTACAAGTGAAGTACACTGAAGTTGGTCTAAATCATCTTCATCCCTGATATTAAACGCAATAACGTCGATTTTAACATCTTTTCGGACCTTAATAAGTTCCATAACATATTTACAAGGACTTTCATCACAGTTTTCACCACCATCTGTTAGAAGAATTATATGCTTTTTGCCACTAAATCCCATAAAATCATATTTTACAGCTTGTTTAAGTGAATAGGTAATAGGAGTCATACCACGCGGATGTGTCTGCGATAAGGCAGCAGCTATAGCCCCAGAATTTGAAGTTGTAATCGGAACAAGCAAAGATGATGCTCGACAGGAATCAAACGGTGTAAACCCCATTCTATGCCCATATACGCGCAATCCGATAAAACTTTTAGGATTAATAGACATAAGCAACTTTTTCATTGTATCAAGCATCATATCTGCCTTACTCTGCCCGTCTAAAAATTCAGACATCGAATTTGAAAAATCAAGAATAAAGAGAGTTCTTTCCTCACCTTCATCCGAATAATTATAGTTATTTGGTGAATACACACCGTAATCACTCGAATATACCGGCAATAACAGTCCCAATAAGATTAAAGTAGATAAAAATATTCTTTTCATAATTTGATATTAAATCAGAATATTTTTTAGACATTCACCAACAGGTTAATATACAACCAGTTCCCCATCCCATTTTAGTGTAGCTTTTGCTCCATACGGTACAGTTTGTTTTGATTCTGCGTGAGTAAATTTAAACCCACAGGCAGAAGGAACTTCTAAAATATTTGCGGTTTCATTCAACAATTCCTTTAGCCATTTGTTGTCATCAACCTCAAGAAATTCTCCAAAAGCTATACCTTTTACATGCTTTCTAAATTCTTTCATGTTTATAAGTTGATTAAACATCTTATCTAATTTATATACAGGCTCACAAACATCTTCAACAAAAAAGATAAAATCTTCATCAGGAAGAAAATCTATTCCGCAAAGAGAAACAATCGTTGATAAATTTCCCCCAAATAAAATTCCGCTTGCTTCTCCATCAGTAATCGGACAACCGAGATACTCTTCTTTTCCGCCTTTTAAGACATTAAAAAATGATTGTTCTGTAATTTTATCCGGAGTTTGGGTATTAAAATCACTTTGCGCCATTGGAGCAGCATATGTTATCAAATCGGCATGCTTTAAAAACATTGCAGAAAGTGCTGTAATATCAGAATACCCGCAAAAAATCTTTGGGTGACGTCTGATAACCTCAAAATCCAGCATTTTAATGAGCCTAATTGCACCATATCCGCCTCTAGCACAAACAATAGCGTTTACTTCATCATCTAAAAAAGCGTTATGCAAATCTTCAACACGTTCTTCATCAGTCCCAGCAAGGTATTTATTCGTGTTAAATAAGTTTTTGCCAAGTTTAATTTTATATCCTTTGTTTTCAAAATACGTTTTTGCAAGTATAATTTGATCATATTCAACCGGACCTGACGGTGCAATAATTGCTATTGTATCTCCTGATGACAAAATATGTGGTTTAATTAAATTCATAAAATACCCTTTTTTAATTATCTTCTGGTATAATATTACTATGATGAATGAAAAATATATACCTTTATACAGAAAATATCGTCCACAAACATTAGAAGAAGTTGTCGGACAATCTCATATTAAAAAAGCATTAACCAATGCTATATCAATGAATAAAATTTCTCATGCATATTTGTTTACAGGACCAAGAGGAACCGGTAAAACATCTACGGCGAGAATTTTTGCCAAATCCTTAAATTGTAAGGAAGGACCTACTATTCACCCATGTGGAGTTTGTGAAAATTGTGTTGACATTACAAATTCTGTTCCGATGGATGTAATTGAGATAGATGCGGCAAGTAACAGAAAAGTCGAGGATGCCCAAAATATTCTGGAAAAGGTTATGTATGCTCCGGTTAACAGTCGCTATAAAATATATATTATAGACGAAGTTCATATGTTGTCTAACACTGCCTTCAATGCTTTGCTTAAGACGCTTGAAGAACCGCCTAAGAATGTTATATTTATTCTCGCGACAACTGAAGTTCATAAAGTTTTAGATACAATCAAGAGTCGCTGTCAAAGATTTGATTTCAGACGTATTACAACAGATGATATCGTAAAACACCTTCGTTATATTTCTGATAAAGAAGGAATTAATATTACTGATGATGCCTTATTTACTATTGCAAAAAATTCTGCCGGCGGAATGAGGGATAGTATTGCGTTGCTTGACCAGTTGAGTATTCTTGACGGAGAAGAGGCTATTTCGACAGATGATATTAATAATTTGCTGGGAAGGATTTCATTTGATACATTAAATGAATTATCAAACGCTATAGTCGACTCAAATCCACAAAATGCAATTGAAATTTTAGAAAAAATATATAATTCAGGGAATGAACCCTCTCAAATTCTCACTAATTTGATGGACTACTTCAAAAATCTTTTAATAGTAAAAACTTGCAGACCTGAAATTATTTTTGAGTTAACTCAATTAAATGAAGCTCAAATAAAAATTCTTAAAGAACAAGCAACTAAACTTGAAACGCACCAAATTACGTTTCTTATCGAAAAAACTTCTGATTACATAAAAGAGGTAAAAACTACCAATAATCCGCGTTTATGGTTAGAAGTCGGGATAATTGATATTGCTAATTTAACAGAAAATACATCTTTAATTGAGCTTCAAAACAGAATTACCCGCTTGGAAGGTGGGACAGCGCCTGTCAGTCCTGCTATGTATAAGACACCTCCAAAGGCAGAACCTCCAATTCAAAAAATTAAAGAACAATTGGCTGCTGTTGTTGGAAAACCAACTGCACCGCAAGCAAATGTTTCTACTCCGATTTCTAAACCGGAGCCACCTGTTGCGCCTAAACAAGAACCTTCTCAACCACAACACGTTGAAGAATTTTCACCAATGCCTACGGCAAAAGCGGCTCCTTCAAATGATATGGCTACTCTTTGGGGACAATTGCTTGATAATATTCACTCTGCCCCTACAAGAGCATTGTTAAAACAATGGGCTAATCCGATAAAAATAGAACCTGCTGAAGTTATACTTACTATTAAAAACGAATTGTTGTTAAATCAGTTTGTGTCTGGTAACAAGAAAAAAATTCTTACAGATGCTGTTGATGCTTTATTTGGACAAACTGACTCCAATATCGTTGTAAGACTTCCACAAGCAGGTGATGAAATCGTAAAACCGGCTCCGGTACACAAAGCACCTTCCAGGCAATTAAGTCCACAACCTCAAGAACAACCTAACGAAGAAGAAATTCAAGAGGCAAAACAAGAAATAAAAAAGGACGTTAAACAACCGCCAAGACCTGTTAATATTGCAAACAATTCAGATCAGGTAAATATGATTGTTGACTTGTTTGATGGTAAAATTATTAACTAGCCGTTAAAATGTCGGATAAATTTTATTTTCTAAATAAATCTGCAAATTCTATGTCAAAGTAATTTGCAATTGCAATGAGTTTGTCCAGTGATGGTATTATTCTGCCGTTCTCAACTTTGCTAATATAAGAAGAATCGCAACCGATTAATTCAGAGAGCTGCTTGCAAGAGCAGCCAAAACGTTTGCGTAATTTTTGTAAGTTATATTTAAAATTTTCTAAAATTTCTTCATTCACAAATCAATTATCCCCAAATAAATGTTACAAAAATGGATTATAAATCCATTTTTGTGGTATATTATTTTTACGAGGAGGTTTTATGAAAAAAGCATTTACGTTAGCAGAAACACTTATAACTTTAGGGGTAATTGGGGTAGTGGCAGCATTAACTCTTCCAACACTAATAAATTCATATAAAAAACAAGTAACGACAGCCAGACTTAAAAAGTTTAATTCAATTTTTAATCAAATGATGTTGCAATCAGAAGCAGAGAATGGTCCAAGCAAAGATTGGGAGCGAAACGGAGATATAAAAGACGAAGACGGTAATCTTGATTATGAGGCAAATTTTGCAGAAGAACGTAGATATTTCGAAAAATATTTCGCGAAATACTTGCAATACGCCAAAATAGAAGATGGTAAACTTGAAACTCTTGAAGACGGAACCGTACAGCCGGCAAACCATGTACAGATATTTTTTAGAGATGGCTCAAGTGCACACTTCTATAGTGGAGGAGCTTTTAGTTTTGTCTATGATGTTAACGGACCTACAGCGCCTAATCAGGGTGGAATTGACCAATTTGTGTGGGATATTTGGCCGGCAGAAAGTGCAAAATACTATTATCCAAATAAGTTAAACTATGGAACCAGAAGATTATGGGGGCTTAATGAATCAACAAAAACTAGAGAACGATACAAGAATGCATGTGCAAATGATAATCCGGTTTACTGTACAAGATTGCTTGAATTGGATGATTGGGAATTTAAAAAAGACTATCCAGAACCTAAGAAGTTGTAAAATTCGGTGGATAAATACTTTACGTTTAAATTATTAAAATTTGTTACAATAAAAACAACAAATATTAAACTTTTTTGATTGAAATGCCGATAAGTAATATGTCTTAGAAAATAATTTAAGGTGTATTAAAGAGATGACAGATACAGGTGCTTCATTCAACAGACCATATAAACCATTTGGGATGAACGTCAAAGTTCCGGAAATCGGCGAAAAGACATTAAAACTTGCCGAAGGAACTTTAACCGGTATCGTTGGCGCTCCGGTTGAACCGTTATTTAACTTTTTAGAAGAAAATGAAAAAGTTTTTAATGGTGATA
>OIYS01001455.1_pt1 | contig 11884 bp, 11 predicted proteins | sample 1588271 | NCBI WGS metagenome assembly OIYS01 (sample SAMN03283286) | human gut metagenome | biome: human-associated habitat; material: feces | host: Homo sapiens | place: Peru | collected 2012
TGTTTACCAATATAATATTGACGATAAAGGATCTGTTCTTTACAATTTATTGGATCAATTACGTGTTGATAGGAGTGCCCATCTTTTTGATGAAAGAAGGGATACGGGCGCTGATAGATATGATTCGATAACAAATTCGCAGTCGTTTGCTGCAGGCAATAAAATATTAAAACCTTTGCTTGTTGTTGATATTCGAGGTTCTGTCACATGGTGGGACTGGGTAAATGATATTGGAGCACAAGCATTGCCGTTCAATAACAGATTTGCAGCGCTCGCAGAAGAGGTGTTTACCAATGTGGAGAATTATCTGAGTTCAACCGGGTTGCAAGACCCGATTATTCTCGTTACCGGCCATAGTATGGGAGCAGCGATAGCCAACATACTTGCGGCACGTCTTAATGGAATTATGGATCCGGATAATGTCTATGCCTATACCTTTGCCACCCCGCGCACGGTGAATGAAGCTGTATCCGGCAATCAGGCTGTCAACTATCCCAATATTTTTAACATTTTGAATAGTAATGATGCTATTACTTATGTGCCCCTCACAATTATGCTGCCTGTTGTGAACTATTGGAAACGTCACGGCATAGACCTTTATATTAATATGCCGTACAGTGAATCACGAGAAACCGATATTTTGGGAATGCCGTGTCATTCAATGTCCGTCTATCTTAACTGGCTGAATTCCTCCGAAGATTTAAGCCTTCAGGAGATGCTGGCGCTTTCCGAAGAGGCGAGAGTCAGGGGCTTGCTGCCGATAATTGCAAAGATCAAATGTCCCGTCGGCGTTACCATAAAGGACAGCAACGGCAATATCATCGGCTACGAGAGCCAGCAGGAGAATGCGGTATATCCCGATATGCTCGATAACGGCGTAATGTCTTGGATAGAGGAGGACGGCGCAAAGATGTTCTTCATTCCTGGCATAGCCGACGCAGCAAGCATCGAAATCGAGGCATATGACTACGGCTCCATGAATTTCACCGTCGGCTCGGTTGACGCAAGCACCGAATCGGAGATCAAGACGCTCAATAACATAAGTCTGTATCCCGGCAAGGAATTCATCGCCGATATATCGGAGGATGTCCCCGTCGAAGATACGCAGCTCTTCATCACCGAGAACGGCGAAACCGTCGGCGAAGTAACGGAAACCAACCCCCACCTTAAAGGTACCAGGGTTTGGCATGAAGTTCGTAATAATGGTGGGAAAGATAGTATCGTGACATATTGGTCGTTTACTACCGACAAAACTGTTACTGAATTTCGGGTACACAGAAGAAATGTCGGAACTACTATTATACCACCAGATTCGCCTATTGTTACAAAAGTGGAGGATGGCGATAATTTAATATGGACAGTGGGCTGGTGCTATTTCCATGCGGGTGATTATGTCTATGACGTTCTTCTAAATTCGAATGAGGAATGGTTTACATATGAAAATGCTCTCTTTGTACATATCTCGCAGGAGCACGAAGATATAAACCAAGAGTTCTTGGCTTCAAACCCAAACTTAGCAAACGCCGACACGGTTTCCACCGCAACCATTCCTGCCGCTGTTCCGTACTACACCGTCATTGACCCCACCGACAACTAAACCAACGGCTTTATGTTCAGCCGCAGAACGCCTGAAATACGGCTTCTGCGACTGACATAATGCCGAGCCACGGTAAGACATCCTCTTACCGTGGCATTTTGATAAATGGTCTTTTTGGAATGATCTGAAAAAATATACGGGAATCTGTTGAATTTTAATAGTATTTGTGTTAATATATGGTGTAAGAACAAAAAACTAATGTTAAAGGAAAATGATGTTGATGCTTACACTGTATTTGAGCCTGATAAGTACTGAAGCGGAAAGAAAACGCTTTGAAGAAGTTTATTCTCAATGCAGAAAGCAAATGATTGTAATTGCGACGTCGATATTAAAAAATGAAGATGATGCGGAGGATGTTGTCCACGATGTTTTTTATTCGATAGCCTCATCTCATACGGATATTCTGGAAAAATTAGATAATCCGCAGGACCTGAAGAACTATATGTTCAAGGCGACCCAAAACAGAGCAATCAGCATGATAAGACGGCGCAAAGTACAGAGGGACAGCGAAAACAAGTTTATCAATTTCAATTTGGAATTAAATGATTCGGAATTTGTAGATAATATTTGCGACAAATTTGAATGTGAAAGTCTTCTCAGGGCGATACAGCAGCTCGACAATAAATATAGAGAGGTGCTTTATTACCATTTTGTGCTCAATTTGTCGGTAGCCGAAACTGCGGAAACGGTAGGCCGCCCGCAGGATACAGTGTATAAACAGTTATACAGAGGTAAGAAGAAACTTGAGGAAATTTTAATAAGAGGTGACAGTCAATATGTCTATGACGCGAAGTGAGTTTAATGAAACGTTCAGAAGTGTAATTTCGGAAGAGTTTGCCGATATACCGCCTGAATCTGAAATCCAATACGAATTCAGCAAGGAATTTCTGGATAAGATGCAGAAGCTCATTAACGGAACAGAGGATGATACGCATAAAGCGCAAAAGAAACACAGATCTTCCTTAACCGTTAAGAGAATCGTTGCTCTTGCGGCGGCGTTGATAGTTTTGTTTGCGGGTATTATGAGCGTCGGCGCCGTCAGAGAACCGGTGGTGAATTTCATATTTAAGACTTACGAGGGATTCAAAAGAGTTTTGTTTTCCGGCGATTCCTTGACAGAGATAGACCATGTGTATGCGTTTGCGGAAGTACCCGAAGGATTCGTGGAAACACAAAGAATCTCAAATAAAGAAATGAATCTTGTGCGTTACGAGAATGGAGAGACGGGCGCTGTTATCGTAATGTCTCAATCAATCACAACCGATTATTCTTTCTCTTTGGATAGCGAAAACGGAGAAATCAAAACATTTGATACCAACGGGAAAGAAGTTAAAATCTATTGTGCCGAGTCGCAAACTCTGTACAGTGCTTTTTGGGTTGAAGATACATACATCATGGAGCTGACTTATTCAGGAGAAACGGACACCGATGAATTGTTAAGATTGATAAATACAATAAAATAGCTTCAAAATCTGCATTTTTAATGAGACAGCTGTCACTTCGGTGACGGCTGTTTTTGTGTCAAAAAATTTTCTTGAAATTTTTGTCCAATTTTCGGCTGTTAAAGCGTTATATGTGTGTATGGGGAGAGGAGGTGAACAAAATGCGGATAAAAGTAACAAAAAGGGCGATCTGCGCTGTCATTGCTTTAATTATGGCTATGTCGGCCTTTTCGGCTTTTGCGGCTGCACAGACGGTCGAGCCATGCTTTAATAATGTGGTAAGAGTATCAAACCATGCTGAAGTATCTTCTTCGGGCAAATTGACTGCAACAAACAGCTATGTAGCAGATGCTACCGTTTTCAGCAAGGCCATCATAACGACCTATGTTGAAAAGAAGGTTCTCGGTCTGTTTTGGAGCAGGGTCGATATCGGCCAAACCAATAACAAGTGGATCGACGTGATATATGACAATATTTATGACGGAACACATACTGTGCAACTGTCCGACAAAGGCACATACAGAGTGACGAGCGAGTTTGTCGTGTATGGCTCCGGCGGCCCGGCAGATACCGTAACCGAAACAGCAACAACCGAATACAAGTAAGCTGTGACAAAAAACAGAGGCACCTTTTGAAAACCGTTTTACTTATAGGCTCAAAGGTGTCTCTTGTTTTTTCGCTGTCAAAAACGGCAATCAGACCGGCATAGTTGACAGTATTCTCTTCCTTAAATCAATCGGCGACTCATATACGGCGCTGCTGCCTGAGCTCAACTATGATTATGATGCGAACGGAAATATCATTCGTGTTTATGAAAATGATATTCAGAAAGTAAGATATTATTATGACGGATTGAATCGACTCGTTCGTGAGGATAATAATTATATTGACAAATAAAAGTGTGGATGAGTTTTCTTATAATTCTTTTTTTCACTTGTTAGAATGAAAAAAATGTGATAAAATAAATTATAAATATACAATTATTTTAAATCATCAAGTTTACAAATTGTTCACAAAAAATTTTGTCACATTTTTATGAGTCCGGGTGTTTTAATATATAGAGAAGCAATTCTCTCTGAAAGGAATGTTGCCTGTGTGTGCGGTAACTGCTCAGTATAATGATGAGTTGCGTCATGTTGAATATGCTGTTGAAAAATACAGTCAAATGCTTTTTCGTATTTGTTATAATATATTGGAAAACAAACAGGATACCGAGGACGCTGTTCAGGAAACCTTCCTGAAATACATGGTCAAGGCTCCGCTGTTTAAGGATTCCGACCACGAAAAAGCTTGGCTTATTAAGGTTGCAACAAATATCAGCAAGAACATCAGCCGATACAATAACCGTCATGCGGCTGAGAATCTTGATGAGCTGCGTGAAATCGGCATCAGGGATAATGACAGAGATATTTTTGAGTTGATAATGAAGCTGCCGGCTAAATACAGAATCGTTCTTGATTTGTATTATATTGAAGGCTACAAAGCCAACTCAATCGCCGAAATCACGAACACCTCCCCAATGACAGTCAGAAAACGGCTTCAATACGGCCGCAAGCTGCTTAAACGAGAGCTTGAGCTTTGAAAGGAATGATTTGAATGAAACCCAGCAATCCCATAAGCAAATATGTCAGGGTAATGAGTTGCATCAATATTGATGAGCAAGCTAAACAACAAATCATCAAGAACTGCGCCCGTTACAGCACAATGAAGAAAATCAAGGCGGGCAGATTCAAGCTGACCGCTGTAAAAAAAGACAGAACGATCAATAAAGTCCGAACTTAATAATTCCTTGATTGCGGAGCCTTCGGGCTCCTCTTTTTTATTTATGGAAACCTTTATGTCAAAAAGAAAGCTTTCTTTTTGCACAATTTTACCAAATGGAGGACAAAAGATGAAAGACCCGCTGTTTTACAGAGCAATCAGAGGCACTGCCGCCGCCTGCTTCAAGGCTGTTTTCAAGCCCACGATTGTAGGCAAACGCAACATACCCGAGAGCGGCAGAATAGTTCTTGCAGGCAACCACACGAACAATCTCGACTGCCTGCTTGTGGGCTGTGCAACCAAAAGATGTGTTCATTTCATGGCGAAGGACGAGTTAATGAAAGGCCCTTTAAAAATTCTTTTCAAGGGTTTGGGCATTATTCCCGTTAACCGCCGCCGAAAGGATAAGGCATCTCTTGAAACAGCCGAGCTGTATCTTAACGACGATAAGTTTATCGGAATTTTTCCTGAGGGAACGATTAACAGAACAGACGACATAATAATGCCGTTTAAGTTCGGCGCAGTCAAAATGGCACATGACACTGACGCAAAAATCGTTCCTTTTGTTATATCGGGAAAATACAAGGCTTTTGAAAGAAGCGTTAAAATCCGATTTCTTGAGCCGATCACCGTGTCGGAGGATCTTGAAAAATCAAACAACGAGCTTATGAATATTGTTTCAAACGAACTTAGAAAGGAAGGAATTTAAAAATGAGCAGGAAATCACCCAAGAAGCCCGAGGACAGAGAGCTTGGATATAAGCTTTTAACTCCGCTTATGCGTCCTCTGTTTCAATTCTATAATAACCCCAGAATTATCGGAGCCGAGAAGATTCCCAAGGATTCGGCTATTATCATTGCAGGCAACCATAAGCATGTTTACGACCAGTGCCTGACTATTATCGCAACCAAAAGAATGATACATTATATGGCAAAGAAAGAATATTTTGACGGCAGGCTTGCTCCGCTGTTCAGGGCTGTGGGCTGCATTCCCGTTGACAGGTCAAGAAAGGATATCGCATGCGTTATGTCGGCAATGAGAGTCCTCAAAAGAGGGGGAGCAATCGGAATATTCCCCGAGGGAACACGCAACAAGACCGATCAATTCCTTCTTCCCTTTAAATACGGCTGTGTTTCGATGGCTAAAAAGGCTGATGCCTATATTGTCCCGTTCGGCCTGACGGGTGATTATAAATTTCGCAGTAAGAATCTGACGATTCGTTACGGCGAGCCCTTTAAGGTAGGCAACATGACGACCGAAGAAGCGAATGAGAAGCTATACAGAGAGGTTGAGCGCCTTATGCTGGAAAATCTTGACGAAGAAAAGGCGGAAATTCGCAAAGATGCTTAATTTGCGTGTGGGAGAAAGATGATATGAGAATAGGAATGGATGTCGGGTCAACAACGCTCAAATGCGTTGCTCTTGACGATAAATATAATATTGTATATAAGGCGTATGAACGCCACTATTCCAAAATTGCCGAAAAAAGTGCAATGATGCTTTCGCAGATAGTCGGCGAGCATCCAGAGTTTAAAAATGCTTCGCTGACCGTTTCCGGTTCTGCGGGCATGGGCTTTGCTCAGTCGCTCGGGCTGGATTTCATTCAGGAGGTTTATGCAACAAGAGTAGGCGTTTCAAGGCTTTTGCCAGGAACAGACGCTGTTATCGAGCTTGGCGGCGAGGATGCAAAAATACTGTTTTTCACAAACGGCGTTGAGGTCAGAATGAATGGCTCGTGCGCAGGCGGAACGGGCGCGTTTATTGACCAGATGGCGTCGCTCCTCGGTGTGGATCCGACCGAAATGAATTCACTTGCCGAAGCTCACGAAAAAATTTATTCAATTGCATCAAGATGCGGAGTTTTTGCCAAGTCGGATATTCAGCCCTTGCTCAATCAGGGTGCAAGAAAGAACGATATTGCCGCAAGTATTTTTACCGCCGTTGTCAATCAGACCGTTTCGGGTCTTTCGCAGGGCAGAAGAATTGAAGGCAAGGTTGTCTATCTCGGCGGGCCTCTTTATTTCCTTTCGGAGCTCAGAAAGGCTTTTGACAAGGGCCTGGGTGTTACGGGAACGTGCCCGGAAAACGGTCTTTATTTCGTTGCGCTCGGTGCGGCGTTTTCGTCGGACGGTGATGCGATTGATATAAGTAGCATTACCGAGAAGATTAAGAACGCAAAGGAGAGCGGAGAATATCTCGGAGCGAAGCCGCTTTTCAATTCAAAAGAAGAATATGACGAATTTTCAGCACGCCACGCAAAGGATTCAATTGAGGATCACTGCATTATTGATAAGGGCGAAAAGGTTTATATAGGCATTGACGCAGGCTCAACAACAGTTAAGGCGGCGGTTATAAACAAAGACGGCAGAATTGTTTGCAGCCGCTATATGTCAAACAACGGCGACCCTGTTTCGATTATCAAAAGCTTTCTCGAAGACTTTTACAAAGAGTATCCCGACGCGGTTATTGCTTCAAGCGCGGTTACGGGCTACGGCGAGGATATAATCAAAAACGCCTTTGCGGTTGATATAGGTCTTGTTGAGACGGTTGCTCATTTCACCGCCGCAAAGAGATTCAAGCCGGATGTTGATTTCATTATAGATATCGGCGGTCAGGATATCAAATGCTTTAAGATCAGAAATAACGCAATTGATAACATATTCCTGAACGAGGCTTGCTCTTCGGGCTGCGGTTCATTCCTGCAAACCTTTGCCGCCGCTTGGGGCTACAATATTGCGGATTTTTCAAAGCTCGGTCTTTTTGCGGACAGACCCGTTGACCTCGGCTCACGCTGCACAGTATTTATGAATTCATCGGTTAAGCAGGCTCAAAAGGACGGCGCTTCAATCGAAAACATTTCCGCAGGCCTTTCGATCAGCGTTGTCAAAAACGCACTTTATAAGGTTATCAGAGCGGCAAACGCAGACGAGCTCGGCAAAAATATCGTCGTTCAGGGCGGTACCTTCCTTAACGATGCCGTTCTTCGTGCGTTCGAGCAGGAGATCGGCAGAAATGTTGTCTGCCCCAACATTTCCGGTATCATGGGCGCTTACGGTGCGGCTCTTTATTCAATGGAAAGAGCACCCGAAAAGAGCACTCTCATTTCAGCCGGGGAGCTTAAAACCTTTGAACATAAGGTAAAAGCAATCACCTGCGGCAAGTGCAGCAACAACTGCCGTCTGACCGTTAATACCTTCAGCTCGGGCAGAAGCTTTATCGGCGGCAATAGATGCAGCAAGCCCATTGCAAGGTCAAATGCGGGCAAGGGCAATAACCTTTTTGATTATAAGCGTGAACTGCTCGCAGAATATAAACCCGTTAAGGGCAAGAGAGAGACGATCGGTTTGCCCATGGGACTTAACATGTTTGAGCTTCTTCCGTTCTGGAACACCTTTTTCACTCAGCTTGGCTTCGGGATTGCACTTTCCGAAAAATCGTCAAGAGAGCTTTATGTTTCGGGTCAGCACACCATTCCGTCAGATACGGTTTGCTACCCTGCAAAGCTTCTTCACGGTCACATCGAATCGCTCATTTCTCAGGGAGTCAAGAATATTTTCTATCCCTGTATGTCTTATAACATTGACGAAAAGCTTGGCGACAACAACTACAATTGCCCCGTTGTTGCTTATTATCCCGAGGTTATCCGCTCAAATGTCGGCGAGCTTAAAAAGCTGAACTTTATGAATGATTATCTCGGACTTCACAGACCCAAGGATTTCTCAAAGAAGATTTACAGCATTCTGTGCAATAAGTTCGGCTCAATCTCCTTTGACGAGGTCAAAAACGCTTCCGATAAGGCCTATGAGGAATATCATAACTACATGAAGAAAATCCATCACAAGGGCTTGGAGTATCTCAAGGAAGCTAAAGAAAACGATAAACCCGTTATCGTTCTTTGCGGCAGACCGTATCATCTTGATGAGGAGATCAATCACGGCATTGATAAGCTGATCTGCGAATGCGGCGCAACGGTTATAACCGAGGACAGCGTCAGCCCGCTTGTCAACAAGTTCCCCACAGGCGTTCTTGACCAGTGGACTTATCATTCAAGGCTTTACGCCGCCGCAAAGTATGTTGCAAAGCTCGCGGATAAAGATGTTAACATTGTTCAGCTTGTTTCGTTCGGCTGCGGCGTTGACGCAATAACAACCGATGAAATGAGAGCCATTCTCGAGAGCAACGGTAAAATTTATACTCAGATTAAAATAGACGAAATTTCAAATCCGGGTGCGGTTAAAATCAGGCTCAGAAGCCTGTTTGCCGCCACGGGAAGATAAGTCCGAGGGTATGAAGCGAGAAAGATAAAGCGTGGGAATTTCTAAGAGAAGCAGTACAAACGGCTTGCTAAGCCCTCCGGCGGGATATACAGTCGTCTGTCCTTCGGCAGTCAAAAGACCAACCGGCTCATCGGAAGGGACTTTTATGAAGCAGCCGTGCGGCACGACCGGGAGGAATCCGAATTTGCCACTGCTGTCCCACAATTATTTTATCACGGGCAGCTCAAAGCCTGCTGATACCTAAAATATTAACTATATAACTGATTATACGAGGAGGAATAAATGATGAATACTGCCGACAGAGTTGAATTTACAAAAGAGATGCGGGATTATACAATCCTTGCTCCCAATATGGCAGACATACATTTTTCTTTGCTTATCAACATCTTTTCTCAGTACGGCTACAGGGTTGAGCTTCTCAAAAACGACGGCAGAACGGTTGTTGACGAGGGGTTAAAATATGTTCATAACGACACCTGTTACCCTGCGCTGCTTGTTATCGGTCAGCTCATTGACGCCTTGAACACGGGGAAATATGACCCTGACAAAACCGCTTTGATGATAACTCAGTCGGGCGGCGGCTGCCGTGCTTCAAACTACATTCATCTGCTCAGAAAAGCGCTTAAAAAGGCGGGCTATCCGCAGGTTCCCGTTATTTCTCTTAACCTTTCGAGACTTGAGAAAAACAGCGGCTTCAAAATCAGGATTTCAATGGCTCTTAAAATGCTCTCGGCAGTTATCTACGGCGATCTGATTATGCTTCTCAAAAACCAGGTCGAGCCTTATGAAAAGAATGAGGGGGAGTGTAAAAGGCTCGTACAGAAATGGATTGACGGTATCAGCGAGATGTTCAGAAAGGGCAGAGGATATTCTTTCGGCGAGATGAAAAAGCTTCTTCCCGAGATTACAAAGTCCTTTTCGGAGGTTCCCGTAAAGAATATTGTCAAAACAAAGGTCGGCGTTGTCGGCGAGATTTATGTTAAGTATTCTCCGCTTGCCAATAATCACCTTGAGGAATTCCTGTTCGGTCAAGGCTGTGAGGTTATGGTTCCCGGACTTCTGGGCTTCTTCCTCTTTAAGGTCGATAACAGACTTGAGGATATCAAGCTCTACGGCGGAAGCAAGCTTAAAAAGATTGCAATGCAGTTTGCTATCTGGTATCTAACGAGAATTGAAACCACATTGCTTGACGCTGTAAGGGCTTACGGGCGTTTCACCGTTCCGTCAACCTATGCTCATATCAAGGAAATATGCACAAAGATTATCGGCCCCGGCTGTAAAATGGGCGAGGGATGGCTTCTGACAGCTGAAATGATGGAGCTTATCGAAAGCGGCTACGGCAATATCGTATGCGCTCAGCCCTTCGGCTGTCTGCCGAACCATATTGTCGGCAAGGGCATGATAAGGAAGCTCAAAGATATGTATCCCGAATCAAATATTGTTCCGATCGACTATGACCCCGGTGCAACAAAGGTTAATCAGGAAAACAGAATTCGTCTTATGCTTGCCGTTGCAAATGAAAATCTCGGCTGTTCCGGCGGTTGCTTTTCTTCCTCCTGCTCGGCATGCACAATAAATCAGCAATTATGAAATACGCAAAGACGCCCAGGCCTTGAACAAACAATACCGTTTTAATCAATTTCAGTTAAACCCCGAAAGCCTTGATATGCAAGACTTTCGGGGCTTTTATCTTGTCGGAACGGAAAATAATAGAATATTACGAGTTAATTTCTCGATTTTTGTACCAAAACCGACAATTAATGCGTTGTATATTATGAGTGGTTAATTATGGGAGGTTTTTGCGAAGCTGCTTTTCATATTGCCGTGGCATTTTGATGAATAGTTTTTTGGAATAAAAATTGAAAATATACGGGAATTTGTTGATTCTTAATAGTATTTGTGATAATATATATTGAAAGAGCCAACAACTTTTTAAAGGAAAAGGTTACTGATGTTTACATTGCATATAATTGCGAACGGTGCTGATAAAAGAAAGCTCTTTGATGAAGTTTATCGGCATTACAGGAAGCAGATGATCGCCGTCGCAAAATCTATATTAAAGAATGATGAAGACGCCGAGGACGCCGTCCACGATGTCTTTTGCAGCGTTGCTTCGTCGCACATGGATATCCTTGACAGGGTCGATAATCCCAAGGATCTTAAAAACTATATGCTTAAGGCGGTTCAAAACAGGTCGATAAGCATTCTCAGGCATCAGAAGGTGCGCAAGGAATATGACGCAAAGGCCGCCAACGCCTCGAGGGAAATAAACTACAATGATTTAATCGACGAGATATGCAGCCGAACGGGGTACGATAATCTGATCAAGGCGATAAAATCCCTTGACGACAAATACCGTGAGGTCATCTATTATAACCTTGTGGTCGAGCTTTCCCCGGCGGAGATAGCAGAGATAGTCGGCCGCCCGGAAAACACCGTGCGTAAGCAGGCGCAGCGTGGCAAAGAAATACTTATAGAAATACTGAAAAAAGAGGATAAAAAATGCTCAAAAAGCGGGAAATAACACTTGACATATTGATTGATGATAAATTTAAGAAGATAAAAGAGTGATTTTTTAAGATGTCGGAACCGTGCTTTGAATGAGGTTTAACAGGAGGTTGCTTGTGCATTTATCTTTACAACTATCAAATTTTTTAGATGCTTTTAAATCCGCCGCGACAGCAACGTTTTTGTTTTTGGCTTTGCCGTTGGGCGTTTTTATCATCGGTATTTTAATAATTTATCGACAAAGGAAACGAAACCGTTCTGTGGTTTTGCCGATAATTGCAACGGCGGTCGCGGAGGCG
>OIYS01001461.1_pt1 | contig 11823 bp, 6 predicted proteins | sample 1588271 | NCBI WGS metagenome assembly OIYS01 (sample SAMN03283286) | human gut metagenome | biome: human-associated habitat; material: feces | host: Homo sapiens | place: Peru | collected 2012
AGCCGACCGAGCAGAAGACGACGCTCCGGTCGGGCGCGGCGGCGAGCGCCCTGCGGTAGACGTCGTTCGCGTCCGGCGCGTCGTTCGAGTTGAGGTGCTTCACCCAGTGGGGGTAGGCCTCCGCGAGGCGCGTGAACTTCCGGTGCCCGGGGCGCTGCGGGTTCCCGCCCGGCACGCCGACGACGCCCAGCTCCTTCGCGCAGCCCACCGGGATGCCGGGCCGCCCGTAGTAGGCGTTGACGATCTCGATGGCGGCGACGGACTGGTTGTCGCGCGTGCAGGAGGCCATCGCGAGGATTTCGCACTTCCCCTCGTCCGCCAGCGCGTGGAGGCACGCGAGCGCCCCCACGTCGTCATAGTCCTCCACCATGTCGGTGTCGAAGAGGATCCGGGGTCCTGCGGCGAATCCCGCGAACGCCACGCAGGCGGCCAGCGCAAGCAATCTGTTTTTCATCATGTGGCTAGTATACCACATCCCCGCCCACCCCGAAAAGACGGACGGGTGAGGGACGCGCTCCCGCGCGTCCGCGCTTCAAAGCGACGCTTCGCCGTACTCGTTCACACATGCGCCGGCGATATTCAGGGCCGACATGCCACTCATGTAGATGTCGAATCGCCCACTGGCGGAACCGCACGGCGACATCGCTCTTCACACGCATGCCTACCGCCAAGATCACGTCGAGATTATAATGCGAGATGCTTCGCCTGACGCTGCGCGTTCCTTCATTTCGAACTAACAAGTATTTCTTGTGCGTTCGTGTCACTCATGTCAGCCTCCAAGACTATTTATTCTCTGCGCTCTCTGCGTTCTCCGCGTGAGGCATTTCCCCTGTCAACCCCGCGTGGGTCTTTTCCTCACGCAGAGGCGCGGAGAGGCAGAGAGCGCAGAGATTGATTGGGTTGATCGACGAGTTTCCCCCTGCCGAAGTTGACAGGCAATCCAAGCGGGAGATTCATGGCGACAAGATACGTCTTGAAATGTCGCCGGCTCTCTCGTCTCAATCTCCCTCTCTGCGCTCTCTGCCTCTCCGCGCCTCTGCGTGAGGTTCCCCTCCTGAGGCGTCCCTCTCCCCTCCCTCTCCCCTCCCACTCCCACTCACCACCGCCTTGCAGTGGTTCCCGCTTGCCGTCCGTCGTCTCGCGCGTTGTCGTTTTTGCCTCACGCAGAGGTGCGGAGAGGCAGAGAGCGCAGAGATTGATTGGGTTGAGAGGGGGGCGTGAGGTTGAGAGGGGTCATGAGGTAGAGTGGGAAGAGGATTCGTCGAATCCGTTGACGACCCGGACATAGCCGTCGACAAGTTTCTCCATGCCGAAGTTGACAAGCACCCCAAGCGGGAGATTCATGGCGACGAGATACGTCTTGACCTGTTTCAGGAAGAGGGGATTCATCTTCTCCACAGCCTTAAGCTCCACAACGATTCTTTCGTCCACAAGCAAGTCAACCCGGAATGCGTCTTCGAGCGTCATGCCCTCGTATTCGAACGACACCGATTTCTGCCTCTCGACCGAATGGCCTCGCTTCAGGAGTTCCGCCTCAAGCAACCGCTCATAAACAGACTCCAGCATTCCCGGTCCAAACCTCCGATGGATCTTTATCGCGGCATCAAGGATGTCGCCGGTTATCTCGTTCTCCGTCATCGTCTCAATCTTTCTCTCTGCGCTCTCTGCCTCTCCGCGCCTCTGCGTGAGGTTCCATTCCTGAGGTGTCCTCCTCGCCGCCGCCTTGCAGCGCCGCCCATTTGCCGTATTATGCCATACGGCATTTATGCTAAACTAACCGACCGCTGTTTCCCGGAAAGGTTGAAGAAGAACATGGACTGGACGGTGTGGATTCTCCTGAGCGCGGTCTTCCTCGCGTTCTACGACATTGCCAAGAAGGCGAGCGTGCGGAACAACGCGGTGCTGCCGACGCTGCTCATCTCGACGTGCTGCGGGGGGAGCGCGTTCGTCGCGGCGGCGCTCCTCTTCGGGGACGTTGGGACGCTGCTGTACCCGGAAGGGTGGGTGCTGGCCCTGGCCGCCAGCAAGTCCGTCATCGTCGCGACGTCGTGGATCCTCACCTTCTGCGCCCTGCGCACGCTTCCGATCACCATCGCGACGCCGATCCGCGCGAGCGCCCCGGCGCTCGTCTTCGTGGCGGCGTTCTTCTGCTACGGGGAGGTGCCGACCTGGATCCAGGGCATCGGGATGCTGTTCGTCTTCGGCGGCTACTGGGCGTTCTCCTGGGCGGGGCGCCACGAGGGCATCGACTTCCTGCGCAGCCGCGCCGTGTGGTGCGCCGTGGGCGGCATGTGCTGTTCGGCCTGTTCGAGCCTGTGGGACAAATACGTCTTCCAGGTCCGCGCGGCGCCGGTGGAGGTGGTGCAGTTCTGGTTCCAGATCGGCCTCGTCGCCGTCTACGGCCTGCTGCTCGCGGGGCGCACGCTCCTGCGCCTCCGCCACGACCCGTTCGAGTGGCGGTGGACGATCCCCTGCGTGGGGACCCTTCTCGCGTGCGCGGACTGGCTCTACTTCAAGGGGCTTTCCATCCCGGGCGTCCCCATCTCCGTCGGCTCGCTCCTGCGCCGCTTCTCGGTGGTGATCACCTTCGTGCTCGGCGCGGCGTTCTTCCACGAGACGAACCTGCGCCGCAAGGCGTTCGCGCTCGCCGCGATCCTCGTGGGCGTCGTCCTGCTCGCCCTCTGAGAGTGTGCTATACTATCCCGCATGGACGCACAGATTGCCATTCCGTATGCCGAGGGGCGGATCTTCCCGCATCTCGGGAAGTCGACCCAGTTCAAGATCTACAAGGTCGAAAAAGACCGCGTGGTGTCCTCCGAAGTCGCCGACACCGAGGGGACCGGCCATGAAGACCTCGCCCTCTGGCTTGTGTGGCACGGGGTGAACGCCGTCATCTGCGGCAACGTCGGCCCCGGCATGCAGGGCGCGCTCGCGGGGGCGGGCATTTCGCTCTTCGCGGGCGTCGCGGGCGCGGCCGACGAGGCGGTCGAGAAGCTGCTCGCCGGCACGCTCGTCACCGCGCAGACCGCGACCTGCGGCGGCGGTCACGGCGGCTGCGGCGGCCACTGCGGCCACGGCTGCGGGGGCTGCTCCCGCCACTGAGGCGCGGAAAGGCGGGGGCGCATGGCGTATCGGCAGTTGACGGACGCGGAGATCGCGGCCCTGGAGGCGCACGGCTGCTCGGCCGAGGACTGGCGGGCGGTCACGGTCGCGCCGGGCTTCGACGCGGCGACGGTGTGCGACGCGGCCTTCTCGGGAACGTGCCGCCTCGGCGCGTTCCGCACGACGTACACGCTGCCGGGCGGCGTCCGCAAGCCGGCGGGCCTCTACCACGCGACGCTGCACAACGTGACGGTCGGCGACGACTGCCGGATCTCGAACGTCCGCAGCTACATCGCGAACTACGACATCGGCGCGTGTACGCACATCGGCAACGTCGACAAGATCTACGTCGAGGGCGAGACGGGCTTCGGCAACGGCGTCGAGGTCTCGGTCCTCAACGAGACGGGCGGGCGCGAGGTGACGATCCACACGGCGCTCACGGCGCACGAGGCGTACCTGGAGGCGATGTACCGGCACCGACCGCGCCTCGTCGCCGCGCTCAAGCGCTTCGCGCGGGAGAAGGCGGCGGCCGCGCGGTCGGCGCGCGGCACGATCGGCTGCGGCGTGACGGTCGTCGACACGGGGCTCGTGCGCAACGTCTTCATCGGCGACGGCGCGGTGGTGGACGGCGCGGCGCGCCTCTCGAACGGCTCGCTCGTCAGCCGCCGCGACTCGCCCGTCACGATCGGGCGCGGCGTCAGCGCGGACGACTTCATCGTGCAGGACGGCTCGCGCGTCGAGGACGGCACGCGCCTCACGCGCTGCTACGTCGGGCAGTCGTGCGCGCTCGGCCACGGCTACTCGGCGAGCGACTCGCTCTTCTTCTGTAACTGCCAGGAGGAGAACGGCGAGGCCTGCGCGGTCTTCGCAGGGCCGTTCACCGTCACGCACCACAAGTCGACGCTGCTCATCGCCGGCATGTTCAGCTTCATGAACGCGGGCTCGGGCTCGAACCAGTCCAACCACATGTACAAGCTCGGGCCCATCCACCAGGGCGCGCTGGAGCGCGGCTCGAAGACGGCGTCCGACTCGTACATCCTCTGGCCCGCGCGCATCGGCGCGTTCTCGCTCGTGATGGGCCGCCACACGACGAACCCCGACACGTCGAGCCTGCCGTTCTCCTACCTCATCGAGTCGCAGGGCGTCACGTACCTCGTGCCCGGCGTGAACCTCAAGAGCGTCGGCACGATCCGCGACGTGCAGAAGTGGCCGAAGCGCGACCGCCGCGCGCCGGAGGGCCGCCTCGACAAGGTGAACTTCAACCTCCTCTCGCCCTACACGATCGACAAGATGGTGCGCGGCATCGCGATCCTCGAAAGCCTGCGCGCGCTTTCGGGCGCGACGAGCGACACCTACGCCTACCAGAGCGCGCGCATCACGAACGCCGCGCTCGTGAAGGGCATCGGCTTCTACCGGATGGCGATCGACAAGTTCCTCGGCAACTCCCTCATCTCGCGGCTGGAGACGATCACGGACGGCGACTACCTCGGCGGGCTCAGGCCGACGGCGCGCGCGGGCCTGGGCGACTGGGTGGACCTCTCGGGCCTCCTCGCGCCCCACTCGCGCGTGCGCGCGATCCTCGACGACGTGGAGGCCGGTCGGATCGCCTCCTGCGCGGAACTGGACGCGCGGATGGCCGACCTGCAGGCGCGCTACTACGACGACGAGTGGACGTGGGCCTACGACCTCATGCTCCGCCACTACGGCCTCGAAGAGGGCCGGATCGGCTACCGCGACCTCGTCTCGATCATCCGCCGCTGGCGCGCATCCGTCCTGAAGCTCGACGACATGCTCTACGAGGACGCGCGCAAGGAGTTCTCGCTTTCGATGAAGACGGGCTTCGGCTTCGACGGGCTCGGCGCGACGACCGAGGCGGACTTCGCGGGCGTGCGCGGCACGTTCGAGACGAACCCGTTCGTCCTCGCGGTGACGGAACACCGGGCGCGCAAGGACGCGCTCGGCACGCTCTGGATCGACCGTCTCAACGCCCTCGCCGCAAAGGACCTGTAGAAGCAGGAGACACATGGGAAAGGATGGATGACATGAAGTTGGGGAACGGGATGCTGTGGGCCGCGTTTGCGGTCGTTGCAGGGGCGTGGGGCGCGCCGTGCGCGCCGGACTTCGAGCGGGCCTCGCCGGAGTCGCAGGGCGTCTCGTCTGCGGCGATCCAGCGGTGGATCGAGGCGTGCGAGAACGACGCGGCGACGAACCGCTTCGGCAACGGCTATGTGCATGGATTCGTCATCCTGCGCCATGGGCGCCTCATCGCCGAGGGGACCTGGGCACCGCAGGACACGCTGAAGCGTCCGCACATGCTCTATTCGCATTCGAAGAGCTTCACGTCGACGGCCGTTGGCTTCCTCGTGGACGACGGCAGGCTCGACCTCGACCGCCGCGTCGTGTCCCTCTTCCCCGACGCGGCGCCGGCGGAGCCGTCCGAGAACCTGCGGCAGGTCCGGGTGCGCGACCTCCTCACGATGAACCTCGGCGCCGACCGCACGGACGCCGAGCGCGACGACATCGCGGGCGACTGGGTCAAGGCCCTTCTGAAGAACAAGATCGACCGCGAGCCGGGGACGGGCTTCAAGTACGATTCGGGCGCGACGCACCTGCTGGCGGCCATTGTCGAGAGGATCAGCGGGAAGCCGCTCATGGACTTCCTCAAGGAGCGGCTGTTCGATCCGCTCGGCATGACGAGCCCCTGGTCGACGGTCTCGCCCACGGGCGTCGCCTGCGGCGGCTGGGGCATGAACATGACGACGCGCGACCTCGCGCGGTTCGGGCAGTTCCTCCTGCAGGAAGGGCGTTGGGACGGGCGGCAGCTGCTCTCGCGCGAGTGGGTGCGCCTCGCGACGGCGCGCCAGACCTGGTCGGGCGGCATCGTCGTCCAGGCTCAGACGATTGGCTCGGGCAGCGACTGGGGCCAGGGCTACGGCTTCCAGTTCTGGCGTTGCCGCCACGGGGCGTACCGCGCGGACGGCGCGGCGGGCCAGCTGACCGTCGTCTTCCCCGAGCAGGACGCCGTCGTCTCGGTCCATGCGGGCCTCGGCGACATGCAGCGCGAGCTGGACCTGATCTGGACGCATCTGCTGCCGGCGTTCGGCCCGGCGCCGCGCGCGGCGGACGCCGCCGCCGAGGCGCGGCTGCGCACGAAGTGCGATTCCCTCGCGCTGCCGCTGGAGGGGAACGGGAACGCCGTCTTCGAGGGCTTCGACGCGGCATCCGTCGAGCCGGGTGCGACGGGCTGGACGCTGGTGCGGAAGGACGGCCGCCGCCTCGCCGTCGGACGGGGTGCATGGGCCGTGACGCGCTGGACGTTCAATGACTCGAACGTCGAGCCGCTTTTCGCGAACTGCGGCACGCACGAGATCGCCGCCAACGGACGGCAGCTGCCGGACGGGTCGCTGTCCGTGACCTGGCAGTTCCTCGGCGGCATCCGCCACGGGCGGTTTTCGGTGCGCGGCGGAGAGCCCCGGGCGTCGGGCGAGTAAGCCGGTCCGCGGGCCCCTCGGCACGCCTTGTCCCGCAGTCGGGCCAGTACCCGGATATGGTATAATCAGTGCGTATGAAGATTTCAGAAATTATCGCCGAAGGGCGGCCCAGCCTGTCCTTCGAGGTGTTCCCCCCGAAGCGGCGCGCGGCGTCCGGCGCGGCTGAGGAACGGGCGGCGATGGAGCGGACGAAGCGCGTCGTCCGCGAGATCGCCGCCGTGAACCCTGCGTTCGTCTCGGTCACCTACGGGGCCGCCGGCGGCACGACGGGCGCGAACACGTGCGAACTCGCGGCGTTCGTGCAGGATGCCTGCGGCGTGCCGGCGCTTGCGCACATGACGTGTATCGCCGCCGACCGCGCGAAGGTGGAGGATGAGGTTCGGGGCTTCCGAGCCGCCGGCATCGAGAACATTCTCTGTCTGCGCGGGGACTCTCCGCCCGACACGGAATTCCCCGGCGACCCCGCCTTCCGCCATGCGGTGGACCTCGTGCGGGCGCTGAAGGGCGAGGGCTTCTGTCTGGGCGGCGCGTGCTACCCGGAGGGGCATCCCGAGTGCGCGCATCTGGTGGACGACCTCGCGCACGTGAAGGAGAAGGCGGAGGCGGGGCTGGACTTCCTCACGACGCAGATGTTCTTCGACAACAATGTGCTTTTCCACTATCTTGCGCGCCTCCGGACGTCGGGCGTGACGGTTCCGGTGATCGCGGGCGTGATGCCCGTCACGAACGGCAGGCAGATCCGGCGCATCTGCGCGTTGTCGGGGACGTATCTGCCCCCGCGCTTCCGGGCGATTGTCGACCGCTTTGGCGATGACCCGGTCGCGATGCTGGACGCGGGCGTGGCGTATGCGACCGAGCAGATCGTCGATCTCTTCGCGAACGACGTCAACAACGTCCACGTCTACACGATGAACAAGCCGGAAGTCGCCGTCCGGATCATGCGGAACCTCCATGGTGTCGTCGGACCCCGTTGACCGGTGCGGCCTCGGATCATGGATTGGGCCTATCCAGCGGCATTGGTGACGGGCGCGGCGCTTTCGGTCTCGGGCGCGGCGCTTCAGAGTGTCCTGCGCAATCCGCTGGCGGAGCCCTACCTGCTGGGCACGGTTGGCGGCGCGGCGTTCTTTGCCGCGTTGGCGACCAACCTCGGCCTTGTCGCGCTCGGCGCCTGGGTGTTGCCGACGGCGAGTTTCCTTGGTTCGTGCGCGTCGCTTGCGCTCGTCTGCCTTGTTGCGGCGTTTGCGGCGAAGGCGCGCGAGGCGGATGGCGCAACGCCGCTTTTGCTTTCGACGGGGAACGCCGTCGTGTTGGCCGGGTTCGTCACGGGGGGCTTCTTCGGCTCGCTCGACATGCTGGTCCTCTCCTACGCGAAGCCGGATGACTTCGCGGCGGTGTCGAAATGGCTCTACGGGTCGCTCAAGTCGGTTACGGGTGCGACGCTTGCACTCGGCGGCGTCGCCTTCGCCTTCGCCTTCGCGGTCCTGTTTGCGCTCGCGCGTCGGCTGAATGTCATGGAACTCGGACGCGCCGAGGCGGAGGCCCTGGGCGTCAACACGCGCATGACGACGCTCCTTGTCCTCGGTGCGGTGTCGCTTGTCACGGCCGTCTCGGTCGCGCTCGCGGGGGCGATCGGCTTCATCGGGCTCGTCGTGCCGCATTTCGTCCGCCGCAAGGCGGGGCCGCGCCTCCAGCGCGTGTTCGTGCTGTCCGCGTTTGCGGGCGGGATCTTTCTCGTGCTGGCGGAGGCCCTCGGGCGTTTCCTGCCGGGCGACGTGCCCGTCGGGGTCGTCTGCGCGATTCTCGGCGCACCGTTTTTCCTGTGGCTGCTCGTGTCCCGCCGCAACGGCGAGGGTTGGGATGTCTAGCGTATCTGCCGACAAGATGGGGAGCGCGAAGGGGCCGAGGTTCGGGTGAGCCGTTCCGCCGGTTGGGGTGTCGCATGCTGGTTTTTGACTGGAAGAGACGGGCGTTGCTGTTCATGTTCGGCGTGGCCGTTGCCGGACTGGGCGTCGCGCTGTCCACGCAGGCGGGGCTGGGCGCGACGCCCATCTCCAGCGTGCCGTGGGTGTTGACGCGCGTGACGCCGCTTTCGTATGGCACGCTGACGCTTCTGATGAACCTTCTCTTCGTCTTCGGGCAGATTGTGGTCCTGCGGCGGCGATTCGCGCCGTTCCAGCTGCTGCAGGTTCCGGCGACGGCGCTCTTCGGCGTGTGCATCGACGGGGGGATGGCGCTGACGCGGCCGTGGGTGACGGCGGTCTATCCCCTGCAGGTCCTGATGCTGGTCGGCGGGGCGTCTCTCCTGGCGGTCGGCATCGTCTGCCAGGTCCATTCGGATTTCCTGTGCGTGCCGGGCGATGCGTTGGTGAAGACGGTTGCGCAGACGTTCAGGCTTCGCCTGGCGCGGGTCAAGACGTGCTTCGACGCCACGCTCGTCCTGTCGGCCCTCGCGGTGTCGTACGCGCTGTTGCACCGCGTCGAGGGCGTCCGCGAAGGGACCGTCCTGGGCGTCTTCCTCGTCGGGTGGTTCGTCGGATTGGCCCTGCCGCGTCTGCGCGGCCTCCGCAAGAGCTGCTACCACTGGGTGGCGACATAGGTTCTTCAAGCTGCGAATGGACGCGACGGAGCGCGCCCCTCCCGCAGGGACCAAGCCGATGGGGCCGTCCGGTCCCGGGCTAAAACCTAAAACCTAACACCTAATTTGTTGCGGCATCTATAAGCTCGGCCAATCAGTCCGGAATTTGATATAATCCACTACGTTGTTCGGCGGGAACGTCGGATTGACAGTTGATCTTTGATATCGGCGGCACGCGCCTTCAAGGAGTCTGCCGCCATCATCAAATGTGCGCAAGCGCATTTTTTGCTTCTCTGGAAACCGCTAACTTTCAGTTCACGAAGCGAGGAATGTGGCTGCGCAGGCCCGCATACAGGGGGCGTCTTGCGCCCTCTCTCAGTATGCCCGCTCTGCGTGCCCGTTCTTGGTATTTCGTGAACGGGCTCTTAGCGGTGCCCCCAGAGAGATATCTTGAACGAGGCACGCGCTATTTTTGCCGCCGCACGTCCTCGTCTGTCGAACAGGGCGGCGAGGAGCGGGCGGGCGATGGCACGGATTTTCGACAACGCGGATGAGAAGTTTGAGGAAGGGCTGCACGCGATCCTGACGAATGCCGGGGTCGAGCGGGCTGACTTCTGCACGGGATACTTCAATCTGCGCGGCTGGAAGAAGGTCGCGGCGGATGTGGAAGACCTCCCCGGCGGTGAGGTCTTCGAGATGGACGGGAAGGGCGGCGAATCGTCCGTTCGCCGCATCTGCCGGCTCCTTGTCGGCATGCATCGTCCGCCGACGGAGATCATCCGCGAGATGTACGGGCTTGACCGTTCGCCCGTCGATTCCGAACGTGTCCGAAAATGGCGGCGGCAGGTCGCGAACGACTTCCGCCGCCAGCTGACGCTTGGCGTTCCGACGGCGGCGGACGAACAGACCTTGCGGACGCTCCGGCGGCAGTTGGGCGAGGGCAAGGTCTGCGTGAAGCTCCATCTGCGGCATCCGCTCCATGCGAAGCTCTATCTGGCCTACCGTCCGACGGACACTTCGAACCCGGTCATGTCCATCATGGGGTCGAGCAATCTCACGCTCGGCGGCCTTTCCCGAAACGGCGAGCTGGATGCGGAGTTCGGGGACTACCATGACAATCAGCGTTATGCCGCGTGGTTCGATGAACGCTGGAATGACCGATTCTCCATTGAGATCACCACCGACCTCATGGCCGCTTTGGATGCGTGTTGGGCGTCCGAGAACGGGCCGTCTCCCTACGAGGTCTACCTGAAGATCATGTATCACCTCAGCCGCGAGGCGCGGCAGGGCGTCTCGGAATACCATCTGCCCGCGCCGTTCGACACGGAACTTTTCGACTTCCAGAAGACGGCGGTGAAATTGGCGGTTCGGCATCTCGAGAAGCGCGGCGGCGCGATGATCGGCGACGTCGTGGGCCTCGGCAAGACGATCACGGCCTGTGCCGTCGCGAAGTTCTATGAGGAGACGCTGGGCGCTTCGACGCTCGTCATCTGTCCGCCGAACCTGACCGAAATGTGGAAAGAGTATGCGCGGCGGTATGACCTCAAGATGGGCGTAAAGTCAATTGCCGAGAGGTTCGACCCGCACCGCGAACGCTACTACCGGCTCGTCATCGTCGATGAAAGCCACAACTTGCGAAACGGCACGGGACAGCGGTATGCCGCGATCAAGGATTTGCTGGACTATCAGGACAACAAGGTGCTCCTCCTCACGGCGACGCCCTACAACAAGGATTTCACGGATCTCGCCAACCAGCTGCGGCTCTTCGTCGATGCCGACGAGGATCTTGGCATCCGTCCCGAGCGGCAGATTGAGGCGGAGGGCGGCGAGCAGGCCTTCGCCGTCAAGCACAGCGAAACGCCGCTCTCCTCGATCGGGGCCTTCGAGGCGAGCGTCCAGACGGACGACTGGCGCGACCTGATGAAGCTCTACCTCGTGCGCCGGACGCGCACCTTCATCCGGCGCAACTATGCCGCGCGGGATGCGGAATCCGGGCGCGTCTACCTTGAAATGCACGACGGGACGCGCAACTACTTCCCGGACCGCGTTCCAAGGACGCTCGTCTTCAAGACCGCCCCCGGCGACATGTTCGAGCGTCTCTATGGCGACGAGGTGGTCGAGGCGATGGGCGGTCTTGCCCTGCCGCGCTACGGCTTGCTGAAGTACATCGACGAATGCGCCTGTGCGGATGCCACGGGAGCGGAGAAGGACGTCCTGAAGAACCTTTCCCGTGCCGGACGGCGGATGATGGGCTTCTGCCGAAGCGGATTCTACAAGCGGATGGATTCGAGCGGACTTGCCTTCCTGATGACGCTCCACCGCCACGCCGTGCGCAACGCGGTCTACCTTTACGCGCTGAAGAACGGGCTCGATCTCCCGCTGGGCGCCGGAACGGAAATCGGCGACTGCTACGAGGAAGAGGAATCGTCGGAGCCTACGCCACTTGCGTTCTCCGTCGATCCGAAGGACTCCGCAGAGTGGGGCAGGGCGACCTATGCAAAGATTGTCGAGGAGAACCCTCCGGGGCGCAAGGCGTCGGTGAAATGGATCTCGCCGCGCTTCTTCAGGCGGTCGCTTGCCGGGGCCCTCCAGAAGGACAACGGGATCATCCTCGGCATCTTGGCGAAGTGCCGCGTGTGGAATCCCGCCGAGGAC
>OIYS01001473.1_pt1 | contig 11730 bp, 7 predicted proteins | sample 1588271 | NCBI WGS metagenome assembly OIYS01 (sample SAMN03283286) | human gut metagenome | biome: human-associated habitat; material: feces | host: Homo sapiens | place: Peru | collected 2012
CGCCGCAGCCGTTACACTTTTCCTCATTGATGTGAATGATCCTCCGGATCATGCAGATCCCTCCTGTTCGTGTTGTGCAGTGTCAGTATACTCCCGCCGCCGCGCGTTTATCTGTTGCATTTGTCACTTTGCAAAATAACAGTTTTTGGAACTTTTCCGGCCATTTGGGTTATTTCTTCATCATGCCATTGTTTTACACGAAAAAACGGGAGCAACGCTCCCGTTTTTTTCCAATTCAGCGGTCGCTCCACGCGCCGCGGGTCATCAGGGCCAGCATGGGCATCAGTTCCAGACGGCCGGTAAGCATCTCCAGCGACAGCACCAGCTTGCTCAGCGGCGACAGGATGGAAAAGTTTTCCATAGGGCCAAGAATACCCAGGCCGGGTCCCACGTTGCTGATGCAGGTCAGGGACGCGGCGAAGGATTCCTGAAAGCCGTAGTTATCCCAGCTCACCACCAGCGCACCGGTCAGCAGCACCGCCATATAGGCCATGATATACGCGCCGGTAGACAAAACGACACGCTCCTCCACGGGCTGACCGTCCACAGTGATGACGCTGACGTGGTTGGGGTGGACCATGCGCTTTAGCTCGCGGACCAGCGATTTCCAAAGGATCAGCACACGGGACAGCTTCATACCGCCGGAGGTGGAGCCGGCGCAGCCGCCGGTAAACATCAGCACCAGCAGCGCCATACGGCAGAACGTGGGCCACAGGGCGAAGTCCACCGTGGCATAGCCCGTGGTGCTGATGATGGTCACGGTCTGGAATGCCGCATCGGTGACAGACTGGCCGAAGGGCACGTCCGCCTGCACATACAGGTTGAGGCACAGCAGCAGCGTGGTACACACCACCACCCCCACGTACACCCGCAGCTCCTCGCTGCGCAGGGCCGTTTTCAGCTTGCCCCGCACCGCCAGAAACATCAGTGAGAAGTTCACGCCCGCCAGGAAGGAGAACACGGTGATGATCCACATCACAACGGTGCTCTGTCCGGCGATGGATATATCCCGGGTGGAGAAGCCACCGGTGGCCATGGTGGTCAGCGCATGGTTGACGGCGAAGAACCAGTCCTCGCCGGCAAGGCGCAGGCACACCGCCTCCGCCGCCGTCAGCGCCACGTAGATGACATACAGGATCTTGGCCGTGCCGCCCACCTTGGGCACTAATTTGGACTTGATCGGCCCGGGGCTTTCCGCCCGCATGAGGAACACCGCGCCCTCGCCCTGCCTGGGCGTCAGCGCCAGAAACAGCACCAGCACGCCCATACCGCCCATCCACTGTGTCAGGGAGCGCCAGAACAGCACGCTTTTCGGCAGCCATTCCACGCCGTTGAACACCGTCGAGCCGGTGGTGGTCAGACCCGACACCGTCTCAAACACCGCGTCCACGTAGGAGTCCAGCACCCCGGTGAGCATATAGGGGATCGCGCCGAACAGCGACAGCAGTATCCAGCTCAGTGCCACGGCCATAAAGCCGTCCCGGCTGTGCATCTGCTGCTTTTTCGGCTTCATCAGGTGCAGCAGCGTTCCCACGATACCGCACAGCGTGGCCGTCAGCAGAAAGGCCAGCCAGCAGTTCTCGCCGTACACCATCGCCACAACGGGCGGCAGCATGAGAAACCCCGCCTCCACCCACAGAATGTAGCCCATCGTATTGAAAATGAGCCGGAAATTCATACAAATACCTCTTCCACGCGCCCGCCGTCACGCGGGCAGAAAACAGGCACTCCCCCGCAGGGCCGCGAAAGGGAATGCCTCCGAACGCCCTCATTATATAACCCCTCTCAAGGGCTGTCAAGTGCGGTGAAAAAAGCCGCCCCGGCGGGCGGCTTCCCTCATATCACATAATTGTCCCCCGCCGGCATATCCAGCAGGTCTGCCAGGGTGATGCGGGAGAAATAGTCCCGGGTCAGGTCGTAAAAGCCCTGCCATACGCCCAGCGTGCGGCACTCGTCAGCCCGCTGGCACACCGGCGCTTCCGGCTGCAGGCAGGCCACCGGCGCAAGATCGCCCTCCGCCAGCTCCAATATCTCCCACAGGGAATACTCCTCCGGCTCGCGGGTCAGCCGGTAGCCGCCGCCGATGCCATGTACGCTCTCCACCAGCCCCGCCGCCTTCAGCGCCGGCATAAGCCGCTCGATGTACTTCAGTGAGATGCCCTGCCGCCCGGCCACCTCCTTCATGGGGATAAAGTCCCCGTTCCGATGCTCTGCCAGGTCCAGCAGTATGCGGATGGAATACCGCCCCTTTGTAGAGATCATACGCGCCCCTCCTATCGCTTGATGGTCATAGTATACCACCAACCCGGTAGGTTAGGCAAGTTTAATTTTGCTTTGCCCGTTTATGGGCCACAACCGCCAGCACGATGCAGGCGGCGACGGTGACGGCCACCGCGATCCATCGAGCCGTCCCCCAGGGCGCTGCCGCGTCCGTCAGCTCCGCGTAGAGCTTCTGTCCCCGGGACACGCCATTGGTGGGATACGCCGCGTAGGCCGCCGCCGCGTCCCAGCAGGCGATGCACCGCCCCAGTTCCACCGCCAGCACCAGCGCACAGCCGCCGTAGGCGGTGCAGCGCAAGGGCTTGCTCCGCAGCAGCGGCTCTTTCAAGATCGCGCCGCACAGCGCCAGCAGCCCCGCCGCCAGCAGCGGCAGGATGAACCAGACCGACTCCTCCCGCAGCATCATCTCCGCCCAGGTATCCCGCCGCACAATTCCGCCGTTCAGCTTGTAGAGACCCATGATCTTCTGATACGGCATCAGACCCGCTACCCATATATATGACCACAGAAGTGCCGGCGGCAGCAGCATCAGCAGCCTCCGCCGCAGGTCATCTTTATTCCGGCAAGGGCTCCAGCCCAGCCACACGAACAGTGCCGCCGCCACCAAAAACAGCCACACCCAGGATGCGTAGAGCAGCACCAGCGCCACCGCCATGACCATCACCGTGGCCGCGTAGCCGATGCGAAACCGCAGCTTCCCCCGCCGCTCCAGATACGTCTCCACCTCGCGCTGCACGTTGTCATCGCTGACGGCCCGGGGGCGGGTCTCCCCCGCCAGGATGTCGTCCGCCGTCACGCCGTACAGCGCCGCCAGCGCCGGCAGCGCCCCGATGTCCGGCAGCCCCGCACCGCTCTCCCATTTGCTCACGGTCTTGTTGGACACACCTAATATATCCGCCACCTGCTGCTGGGTCATGTTCCGTCCCTTTCGCAGTGACGCCAGATACGTCCCGATCTTCTCCACGTTCATGGCCGCGCCCTCCTTTTTGAACTATTTTCAGTATACCATACCCCCGGATTTTGTCCATCCCCCGCCCCTTGACTTTGTCCACGGAGCGTGGATAGCGCCTTTTCCACGGAAAAATCCCCTCTATCTCCGAAATTCTCCTTGACACCTGCCGCTACTTATGGTACTATATACGAGCTGACGATTTGAGCGGAGGGCGCACGCGGGTGTAGCACAATGGCCAGGGCACCAGCCTTCCAAGCTGGGGATGCGGGTTCGATTCCCGTCACCCGCTCCAACTTGTCACTATGCGCCAGTAGCTCAGTTGGATAGAGCAACTGCCTTCTAAGCAGTAGGCCAGGGGTTCGAGTCCCTTCTGGCGTGCCATTTTCCCCCTGGAGTGTCAGCACTCTTCCCGTGCGGATGTATATGTGGTGGGTGTAGCTCAGTTGGTTAGAGCACCGGATTGTGGTTCCGGGTGTCGAGGGTTCGAGTCCCTTTACCCACCCCACACAACGATGAGGGATCGGGAGTGTCCCGATCCCTCATTCGCTTTTCCACACAGGGGTGTCGCCAAGTGGTAAGGCAAGGGACTTTGACTCCCTCATCCGCTGGTTCGAGTCCAGCCATCCCTGCCAGATATAGACCGGGCCGCAGGGCCTGTTTTCATAGCAAACGCTCCGTTAGCTCAGTCGGTAGAGCACCTGCCTTTTAAGCAGGGTGTCCGGGGTTCGAATCCCCGACGGGGCACCAAGTGAATGAACTCCGTTTTTCGAACATTTTTGTCGAAAAGCGGAGTTCTTCTTATCTGCAAAGCCCTGATTTATCAGGGCTTTTTCTTTTACCGATTAAGAGCATGCACAGCAAAACTCTCAGAATGCGGAACGATTATTTTTACGCAAGGTCGTTATTTGAACACGGTTTTCTCACAAATTCTCACGATAAGCGTCCTCAAAGGCTTGCGGAGTCTTGTATCTCAATGTTCTGTGAGGGCGTACCTCATTGTAAAATTGAACATACTGCTCCACACTTTTGCGAAAGCTTTGTTCTGAGGTGTACTCTCTGCGGTACGCCTCTTCTCTTTTGAATGAGGCAAAGAAGGCTTCCGCCACGGCGTTGTCATGTGGCCGTGCCGTAGCGGAAAACGATTGCTTCACACCGCACTTTTGCAGGAGCGTTGTAAATGCGGTGGAAGTATACTGCTTGCCGCGGTCGCTGTGAAATGTCAAATCGGCAGGGGTATCTCGTTCGCGGAAAGCTATCCGAAATGTACTGGTGACCAAATTCGTGCTGGCATTGCGGGATACGCGATAGCCGATGATTTTCCGGGAAAAGAGGTCGAGAATGATGCACAGATAAAGCCAGTAATCGTTGAGCTTGAAGTATGTAATATCACTGACCCATGTTTGATTAGGATGTTCTGCGGTAAATTGCTGCTCCAACAGGTTTTGCTTGCGGTATTTTTGATGCTTTTTAAACTGCTTTTTGGAATCAAGTCGAATGCTGCGCAGATCGAGCTCCTGCATGATCGTAGCAATGCGCTTGGTGCTGACTCTGATACCACCTTCGGCCAATGTAATGCGAATCTTTTCGGCACCATACCGTTGGCCGCTGTCGTCGAAAGCCTGCTGTACCAGACGCATGAGTTGTGTCTGCTCTTGGTCGCGCTGGCTGCGGTCCGCACGGCGAAAGATGTGGTTGTAAAATGTACCGCGAGCGACATCCAATGCTTCGCACAGCTCATGAACACTATAAGTATTATCAGACTGATGGTGGAGATTTTCCAAAATGGAAAGTCTCTTTTGCAGGGGAACATTTGCTATGCATTGAGAAAGGCGGATGATTTCCATTTCATGTTCCAGTTTTGCCAATCGTCTTGAAATGGCGTCAAACTCCTTTGGTGTGTAGGTGCGGGTTGTTCCTTGGATAGTACAGTACGCTTTCCGCCAGCGGTAAAGTGTCCCCTGGGCAATGTGCAGTTCGTGGCTGAGAGATTTGATGGATTCTCCGTTTTGATAACGCTTGATGACTTTTTGCTTGAAATCTGCTGGGTACTCGGTGGGCATGGTCTCATCTCCTTGTGTATGATGAGACTATTGTAGTTGAATTTCTGCGAAGACGAAAGTGAGTAATCTAACGAAAAAGAAGGCAGACGCCCATGTGGACGGAAATTGTATTTTGCCGGAAATGCAGGAGATTCATTTTTTCGCAAGATAATCTTAGAATAGTAAGTTATGCAACATGTACCTCAAGATTCTATGCGCTACTATCTGAGTCCGTCTGGACTTTTGTATAGCAATAGGCTTGCGTTCTTTTTGGAGCGAGCAAATGCGTTGCCTAAGATAAAGCGTCGTATTGAAAGGTATTATGACGAACTTGTAATTGATGAAATACAGGATATAGGCGGACGAGAGTGCAGTAGTAATATAAGAACGTAATCGTTTTGCTGAAAAACAGAGAAATCTATAGTGCTGTGGCAAGATAAATTAGGCAAAAGACGTATGAGACACCGGCGATGCATGAGATGTGGAAAGCTATCGAAAGCCAAACCGATATCCCCGTCATCACTTTCAAAAACGCTGCACGGCTCAATCGAGTTGTGAGAGACCTACTGGAAGGAACGGCTACATTGTCGGAAAAGTAAGATAAAAAGCGCTGATTCGCGGACAACAAAACCTGTGGGCAGTCACAAAAATCACCACCCAATCGGGTGGTGATTTTTTTCGCGGTCGACTCGGCTGTGCCCTCGTTGCGCCAGCCGTCTGCTGGTCACATTCGTGTCCATCAGACGGGGCGCTGCCTTGAAAGCGGCTTGCTTCATCCGCCACAGGCGGCGCTGCGCCGCTTTCCCCGTCGCCCGCTATAGGAAAAGTGGCTCGAAACGAGCTCCAGCTTCACACGCCCGTCAGGGCGTTGAAGCTGGGAGCAACAGTCCGGTGGACTGTTGCGTCAGCGAGAATCGAGCCTCTCAAAGAGCCGTCCCTCGATGGGGCGGCTCTTTGATATTCGTCGCCTCCTCGGCTGTGCCCTCGTCGTGTCAGCCGATGCCCGCTCCCATTCGGGGCTCGGCCGCCTTGAAATCACTCGCTCCACAAAAACCGTCCCTCGACGGGGCGGTTTTTGTTGTCAACACCGCCGGTGCACAGACGTTTCTTGTCAAAACACACTCCGATCTTGACGCGATTTTCACACATCAGACTTTGTTAAAACTTCTGCTTATGGAAACGGCTACTTTTACAATCAATACTGAATGATATTTTGGCTATTTTGCATCTGGCGCAGCGGAGAAAAAAGTGTATAATGTTTTCTAATTATAATATTTTCTATTTTAGAATTTCATAAGCAGAGAAAGGAGAACCGTATGCAGCAGATCACACAATTGAAGAAGGTGCTGGTAGCCAACCGCGGTGAGATCGCGGTGCGCATTTTCCGCGCCTGCTACGACCTGGGCCTTCACACCGTGGCCATCTATTCCAACGAAGATACCTATTCCCTGTTCCGCACCAAGGCGGACGAAGCCTATCTGGTGGGCGAGAAAAAGTCCCCGCTGGGCGCGTATCTGGACATTCCCGGCATCATCGGCCTTGCCAAGCGCCGGGGCGTCACCGCCATCCACCCCGGCTATGGCTTTCTGTCCGAGAACGCCGACTTTGCCCGCGCATGTGAGGACAACGGCATCCTGTTCGTGGGCCCTTCCTCCGACGTGCTGGCCAAGATGGGCGACAAGCTCAGCGCCAAGGAGATTGCCGTCCAGTGCGGCGTGCCCATCATCCCCGGCTGTACCGAGCCCCTGAAGGACGCCGACGACGCGCTGGAGAAGGCCATCAGCTTCGGCTTTCCCATCATCCTGAAGGCGGCAGCCGGCGGCGGCGGCCGCGGTATGCGCCGCTGCGACAAACCCGAGGAGGTCAAGACTGCCTATGAGCTGGTGCACAGCGAGGCGGAGAAGTCCTTCGGCTGCGGCGATATCTTTATTGAGAAGTTCCTTGTGGAGCCCAAGCATATCGAGGTGCAGATCTTGGCCGACAAGTACGGCAACGTGTACCATCTGGGCGAGCGTGACTGCTCCCTCCAGCGCCGGTATCAGAAGGTGGTGGAGTACGCGCCCGCGTGGTCTGTCCCCAAGGAGACGGTGGAGGCTCTGCGTCAGGACGCTGTGAAGATCGCCAAGTCCGTCAACTACGTCAGCGCCGGTACGGTGGAGTTTCTGGTGGACAAGTCCGGCCATCACTACTTCATTGAGATGAACCCCCGCATTCAGGTGGAGCACACCGTCACCGAGATGATCACCGGCGTGGATATCGTCCGCGCCCAGCTGCTGGTGGCGGCGGGCTATCCCCTCAGCTGCCCGGAGATCGGCCTGACCTGTCAGGAGGACGTGCATTTCGACGGCTACGCCATCCAGTGCCGCGTCACCACCGAGGATCCCTCCAACAACTTCGCCCCCGATAACGGCAAGATCACCGCCTACCACTCCCCCGGCGGCTTCGGCGTCCGTCTGGACGGCGGCAACGTGGGCGTGGGCACCGTCATCTCCCCCTATTACGACTCGCTGCTGGTGAAAGTCACCAGCTGGGATCGCAGCTTCCCCGCCGTCTGCCGCAAGGCAGCCCGTGCCATCAACGAGGTGCGCGTCCGCGGCGTCAAGACCAACATCCCCTTTGTCACCAACGTGCTGGCCCACCCCACCTTCGTCAACGGCCAGTGCCACACCAAGTTCATCGACGAGACGCCGGAGCTGTTCGAGATCATGGATTCCCGTGACCGCGCTACCCGTGTGCTGCGGTACATCTCCGAAATTCAGGTGGCCAACCCCAACGCCGAGCGCCACCAGTACGATATTCCCCGCTTCCCCGAAGCCAAGGAGCCTCTTGGCCCCGGCCTGAAGCAGCTGCTGGATGAGAAGGGCCCCGAGGCCGTCAAGCAGTGGGTGCTGGATCAGAAGAAGCTGCTGCTGACCGACACCACCATGCGCGACGCCCACCAGAGCCTGCTGTCCACCCGTATGCGTACCCGCGACATGGTGAAGGGCGCCGACGGCATGGCCGATATCCTCCGCGACTGCTTCTCGCTGGAGATGTGGGGCGGTGCCACGTTCGATGTGGCCTACCGCTTCCTGCATGAGTCCCCCTGGGAGCGTCTGCGGCTGCTGCGGGAAAAGATCCCCAACATTCCCTTCCAGATGTTGCTGCGGGGCTCCAATCTGGTGGGCTACGCCAACTATCCCGATAACCTTGTCCGCGCCTTCGTGGAGGAGGCCGCCCAGCGGGGCATCGACGTGTTCCGCGTGTTCGACTCCCTGAACTGGGTGCCAGGCATGGAGGTGGCCATGGAGGAAGTCCTCCGCCAGAACAAGCTGCTGGAGGCCACCATGTGCTACACCGGCGACATTCTGGACGAGACCAAGGACAAGTACACCCTGAAATACTACGTGGATCTTGCCAAGGAGCTGGAGAAGCGGGGCGCCCACATGCTGGCCATCAAGGACATGTCCGGCCTGCTGAAGCCCTACGCCGCCAAGAAGCTGGTGTCCACCCTGAAGCAGGAGGTGGGCCTGCCCATCCACCTGCACACCCACGACACCACCGGCAATCAGGTGGCCGCCCTGCTGATGGCCGCCGAGGCCGGCGTGGACGTGGTGGACGTGGCCTGCGCGCCGATGGCAGGTCTCACCAGCCAGCCGTCTCTGGATGCTGTGGTGGCCGCCCTCCACGGCACCGAGCGTGACACCGGCCTTGACCTGCGCCGTGTGCAGGAGCTGAGCAACTACTGGGCCGACGTGCGCCTGCGGTACGAGAGCTTCGACCACGGCCTGAAATCCTCCACCACCGATATCTACCGCTATGAGATCCCCGGCGGTCAGTACACCAACCTCCGTCCCCAGGTGGAGTCTCTGGGCCTCGGCGACCGGTTCGAGGAGGTCAAGGAGATGTACAAGACCGTCAACGACATGCTGGGCGACCCCGTGAAGGTCACGCCGTCGTCCAAGGTGGTGGGCGATCTGGCCATCTTCATGGTGCAGAACGACCTGACGCCGGAGAACATCGTCCAGCGGGGCGAGGCGCTGGCCTTCCCCGATTCCGTGGTGTCCTACTTCAAGGGCATGATGGGTCAGCCCGCCTGGGGCTTCCCGAAAGACTTGCAGAAGGTGGTTCTGAAGGGCGAGCAGCCCATCACCTGCCGCCCCGGCAAGCTGCTGGCTCCTGTGGACTTCGACCAGCTTCAGCATGAGGTGGAGCAGTTCCACGAGAACCCGGAGAAGAAGGACCTCATCTCCTACGCCATGTATCCCAAGGTATACGAGGACTTCTGCCGCCACCGGAAGGAGTACGGCTACATCACCCGTATGGGCAGCCATGTGTTCTTCAACGGCATGGCGCTGGGCGAGACCAACAAGATCAACATTGAGGACGGCAAGACCCTGGTCATCAAGTATCTGGGTCTGGGCGACCACAACAGCGACGGCACCATCAACGTCCAGTTTGAGCTGAACGGCATGCGCCGCGAGGTCACCGTCCGCGACCCCCACGCCTCCGAGCAGACCCGTCAGGCCACGCTGGCCGACGAGTCCGATCCCCTGCAGGTGGGCACCTCCATCCCCGGCATGGTGTCCAAGCTGTGCGTGAAGCAGGGCGACCACGTGGAAAAGGATCAGGTGCTCATCATCATCGAGGCCATGAAGATGGAGACCGCCATCACCGCCCGCACCGCCGGAACGGTCAAGTCCGTCCGGGTAAAGGAGGGCCAGCCCGTCAAGGCCAAGGAGCTGCTGATGGAGCTGGAGTAATGCTCCACATTCATAAAAATCACCCCAGCCTTATGCCGTTGGCATAAGGCTGGGGTTTTCTCTTGCACACCCTCCCCCTTTATGCTATGATAGTTCCATACCATATCGGGAGGTGCTTCCATGACGCCCAGCCGCTCCAACTACGACAAAGCCCGCGACGCCACGGCGGCGGTCTTTCTCCGCTACGATCAGGCTGCCATGATCCGCAAATTTGGCCTGTCCCACGACGCCGACGCCCTCTACATCACCTTCATCGCCCGCGATTACCGCGTCGACCGCCGCACCGGCGCTGTCACATGGGCGTCGGACACCGCCCACACCGCCAGCTATAACGAAGCCATGTCCATTTACGACGTGCTGTGCGATTCCCAGCCCCTGTGCCACCTGTCCCACGAGTGGGTCAACGTGGCCAGTCTCTGCTCCATTCAGGGCGGCACCCTGTCCAAGGACGGCGATTTCTTCAAGAACTCCTGCGCCCGGTTCTCCGGAGACGCCGCCGCGCTGGATCGCGCCTGCCGCGCATTGGGCGGTATCCCCCAGCCAAAGGGCGACGTGGCCTATCAGCTGCCCCTGTTCCCCTTTCTGCCGCTGATCCTGCGGTTCTGGGAGGCGGACGAGGATTTCCCCGCCAGCATGCAGGTATTGGTGGACAAAAATACGCTGAATTTTCTGCACTACGAAACGCTGATGCTCGCCCTCTCCCACCTGATGACCCGCTTGCAGGAGGAAAGTCAGGCCCCGTCGCAGTGAAAATTTGTTTTATCCCACCAACGGCGGTCTCCGGGAAGGCGGCCGCCATTGTGCGTTCAGCCGATTTTGCCCCCTTTGTGCAAATTGCCACTTGAATTGGCAAAAAATGTATGTTACACTCCGTTCAACTCTTTTGAAAGGACACAGCGGCAATGATGATGACTACCACATTCACCAATATGACCGCTTACGCGCAGGGCTCCTGCGCTGTGTCCGCATGCTCTGACATGAACAGCATTATTCTGTCCCTGGACGCCGGCATTCTGCTGGCGTCCATTATTATTCTGCTGGTATTTGCCAGCTTCTTCACATGCCGGAACATGACGTCCCCTTTCCCCTGCCTGCCCTCGTAAGAACGACGACAGCTACAGATGCAAGAGGCTCCGCCATCCGGCGGAGCCTCTTTTTTTCATAGATCCCTGTCCGCTTCCCCTGGCCAGCGAAGCGACGCAAAAAATTCAAAGAAAGCGAGAAAAATTCCTATGAGCTTCGTAAATTTCGTCATGGCACTCAGCCCCATCGTGGTGGTGCTGGTGGGCATTCTGGGCTTCCGCCAGTCCGCCAAGCGCGTCGCTCCCGTGGCTCTGCTGTGGACGCTTCTGCTGGCCTTTACGTATTTCAATGTCTCCGGCGCTTCCTTCAAGGACAACGTAGCCGTCTATGACGCCCTTCTCTGGAAGGGCATCAAGGAGGGTCTGAAGATCGTGCTGATGGTGTTCGGCGCTTTCGTGATCCTGAACCTGCTCCGTGATACCGGCGCCATCGACGAGGTGAAAGGCGCCATCGCCCGCATCAGTGACGACCGCCGCGTGCAGGTGGTCATCATCGGCATGATGCTCCCCATCTTTCTGGAGGGCGCGGCAGGCGCAGGCTCTCCCGCCGCCATCGCCGCTCCGTTTCTGGTGGCGCTGGGCTTTGACCCGGTGACCTCCATCGCGCTGGCCCTGTTGGGCGACGCCACGCCCTG
>OIYS01001474.1_pt1 | contig 11730 bp, 10 predicted proteins | sample 1588271 | NCBI WGS metagenome assembly OIYS01 (sample SAMN03283286) | human gut metagenome | biome: human-associated habitat; material: feces | host: Homo sapiens | place: Peru | collected 2012
CTGCGCGATGCGCCAGTAAAACAGCGACCGCCAGCCGGAGCCTACCACCAGAATACGTAGTTCAGCCATCTGCCTGTTCCTCCCGGATATGCTTCTGCAGCTCCTGCTCAAAGCGGTCTGCGTCCATTGGCAGGGTGATCTTCTGCCCCAGCCAGGCGGACAGATAGGCGGCATCGGTCAGTTCCAGTGCACGCACCCCTTCCACACCCGGTGCCGTAAGGGCGGTACCGTGCAGGATAGCGTCCGCAAAGTTTGCCAGCATCTCCGGGTACGGCTCCTCCTGGGGGCCAAACTGCTCGGTGATGGTGGTCTCGGCAAACTGCTGGCGCTCGGTGCAGGCGGCAGTGCGGCGGTAGACCTCGGTATCCTGCGCATAGGTGTGCAGGGTCAGGGTATCCTTTTCCAGCAGGGCGGTGCCCCGGGTGCCCACGACCTCCAGCCGCTCGGTGTAACTGCCCTCGCCGGTGGACAGGATAAAGGTGGCCGTACGCTGCGCCGGGTACTCCATCAGCAGGGTGGCTTCGTCATCCACCGCAAAATTGTTATACTTGCCGTATGGTATCATGGCGTAAATACTTTGCGGCATACCAAACAGCCACTGCCAGATATCCAGGATGTGCTGCCCCTGGTTGAGCAGGGCACCGCCGCCCTCCCCTGCCCAGCTGGAACGCCAGCTGCCGGAGCGGTGGTACATCCATGTGCGGAAGTAGCGGCTGTTTTCCAGCTGGACCCGTTTTATCTCGCCCAGCACCCCATCATCCAGTAATTTTTTAAGCCGCATATACTTTTTGTAGCGGCGCTGATGGAACATCATGGCAAAAACAAGGCCGCTGGCCTGGGCGGCGCGGTTCATCTCCAGCGCCGGTGCCAGCGAGTTTGCGCTGGGCTTATCGCACAGCACATGCTTGCCGTGGGCAAATGCCTGCATCACCAGCTCCGGATGGGTCTTGTGCGGGGTCACCACCAGCACGGCATCAAAGGTCTGTGCCCGGGCATACAGCTGCTCCACACTGGTGCACAGCTGCACCGTGTCCGGCAGGGTATCCTTTGCCCACTGCTGTGCCTCGGCGCTGCGGCACACCACGGCGGCCAGGCGCAGTGCGCCCGCCCTGCCCTGCGCGATCATCTGTGCATACTTGCGCCCCATAACACCTGTGCCGATCACGGCTGTTCGTACTTCCTGCATGGCGATACCTCCTGTTTTTCCACAATTTTGTTTTTTACGGGGGAAAACTCAGCATTTCAGTTTTGCTTCGATGGCTGCCTTATCCAGCCCCGTGCCGATGACGATGAGCACATCCTGCCCCTGCGGGATGGGGGCAAAGGTGCTGCCGGCAGCGGTAGCGTTCAGTTCCAGCCAGCCGCCCGCCGGGGCGGGGGCAAAGCCCTTGACCCGCAGCACCTGCCCGCATTCCGGCGCGGCAAACAGCCGGTCTGCAGCTGCCTGCAGCTGTTCCGGGGTCAGGTGCAGCTCCAGAAAGCTGAGGGCGCTGAACGCATCGTGCACATCAAAATGCAGCTTTTCGCAGCTTGCCTGCCGGTAGCCGCAGGCGGCAAGCGCGGCAAGGTCGGCATCGGTAAAAGAGGCCCAGTCCCGGGCGAGGATCTCTTCCGGCGCAAAGCGGCGGGAAGCCCTTGCCTGCACCAGCGCCCTTTCCAGATGGGCGCAGGCTGCCGCGCACTGTGCCGGGGAGGCCAGCTGGGCGCGGCTCAGCAGCACCCGGCCCGCGTTCATGGTCTCGGAGGCCAGCAGGTACTCCGCCTGGGGCGAAAGTTCTTCCGGCAGAAAAGCGTCCACTACGGCGATAACGCTGCCCAGCTGATACCACCGGTCCAGCGGCTCGTCCCGCAGGATATCAAAAAACTCGTCCACATCAAAGATGCCGCTGGGTTCCACCACCACACGGTCAAACCCGCGCATTGCCATGGCGATAAGTTTGGTGCGCATCCGGCGCTGGTGGGTATCGCAGTCGCAGCCGCCGCTGATGGTCTCCACATCGCAGCCCTGGCCCAGCACATCCTGCACCAGCATGGCATCCACGTTCACCGCGCCAAAATCGTTTTCCAGGATGCACACCTTGTGCCCCTGTGCCACCAGATAGCTTACATACCGGCGCAGAAAGGTGGTCTTGCCTGCCCCCAGAAATCCCGTAATGAGGTCTACTTGTACCATATCGTCCGTACCTCCTGTGATAAGTGTAAAAACTGCGCCTGAAAAGAGCGTTTTTTCAGCCTTCCCGGTAGCAGCGCGTCTCCCGGATCACGGCCTCTGCCTCCGGCGAGATCGGATCCGGCTGCATAGCCGGGCGTGCCAGGAAGTAGCCCTGCAGCAGGTCTGCACCCAGCTCGATGACCTTGCGCATCTCGGCGGCGGTCTCCACGCCCTCGGCAATGATCTTCATGCTGCGGGGGCGGGCGTAGGCCACGATGTTGCGCAGGATCTGCTGCTTATCCAGAGAAGTATCGATGCCCCGGACGATGGCGATATCCAACTTGACAAAGCGGGGCGACAGCTCCAGCAGGCTGTTCTCGTTTGCGTAGCCGCTGCCGTAATCGTCCAGCGCAAACATGCCGGGAAATCCCACTGCGCGGCGCTTGCGCTCCAGCGAGTCCTTGTCGATGGCTTCTTCCTCGGTGATCTCCACCACCATGCGGCGGAGCAGGTCGTGCCAGCGGTTATCCAGATAGGCGTTATCCTCCTCGGTCAGGTGGGTGCTGGCGATGGAGTTGATAAACAGCATGGCATCCTCCGGCACCTTGCCATCCCGGCATAGGGTCTCAAAGGCCTCCAGCGCCTTGGTAAAGGTCAGCCGCTCGATCTCGTACAGCGCGCCCTGCTCCTGCGCCAGCCTTATGATGGTGGCGGGAGAGCGCAGGGTGGGCAGGTCGGAGCGCATCAGCGCCTCGTAAGCCACCACCCGGCCGCTGCGTGCCGAGAAGATGGGCTGGAAGCAGTAGAACACCCGCTCGTTGCTGATAAGCAGCTGGAACTCCCGGCGGGTACGCTCCGCATAGGCTTCGCGGTTGTACGCCCCGATATCAAACTCCTCCACACGGCCCTTGTTGGAGTGCTTGACCTGATACATGGCAAAATCGGCGTATTTTTTCAGGGTTTCCCAGTCCTGCCCATCGTCCGGATACCAGGCAATGCCGCCGGAAAGGCTGATGTGCAAAGCATTGCCGCTGGGCAGCATCGCCACGCTCCGCTGCATGGCCTTGCACAGGATATCGATTTTTTCCCGGATAGCATCCCGGCTCCTGTACCCGTAAAACAGCACCAGGAACTCATCGCCGGAAAGCCGGGCGCATACCGTATCCACAGGTGTATTTTCCTTCAGGCACTGGCCGGTGCGGCGGATATACTGGTCGCCCCAGTCGTGGCCGTAGGTATCGTTGATATGCTTGAGGTTATCCAGATCCATCATCATCAGCGCTGCCACGCGCATCTGCCCCGGCGCAGCAAACAGGGTCTCGCACACCCGGTTAAAGGCCTGCCGGTTGTACAGCCCGGTCAGGATATCGTAATCGCGCTCATGCTCGATGCGGATCCGCTCCAGCGTTGCAACGGTCACATCCTCGGCCAGGCCGATCTTGGCATGTCCCTCGATGGTGCTGCGCAGCATGATGTAGCGCACCTGGTCGCCCTGCCGGATGGTCAGCAGGGCAGCTCCATTGGCGTTGCTGACACAGGGGTTATGCTCCCGCACCCCTTTGAGCGCCTCCTCAAACTCGCGCACGCTCAGCTCCTTGCCCTGAACCTCCGGCATCCCCAGCAGCGAGAAGAAATTATCGGTCACGAACACACTGCCGGAGTCGGTGCGCAGCTCATAGCCGCCCAGCTCCACACTGGCCATATCCATGATGCGCAAAAACTTGGTGGAGTTGGTCACCAGTTCCCGGTTCAGCTCGGTGATGGTCTCAGCAAAGCGGTCCACCTCCCGGATGCCGGTGCGGGACAGGCGGGGGAATATCTTTTTCTCCTGTGCATCCACGACTTCACGGTACAGGTGGTTGATGGGCAGTGCCAGGCTGGCCGATACCAGCAGGCTGCCCAGCACGCACAGCAGCAGGGTGATCAGCATTACAGACAGCAGCACACTGCGCACCCGGTTGGAAAAGGCCAGCAGCACCGACCGCTCCATGGTGCCCACCAGCATCCACTGCTCTGTGGCAAACGGCGCATTGCGGTTGTATAGCTGCAGCGGCTCCAGCGCGGCATAGTAGGTCTTGCCGTCCAGCTCTATCCAGTCGCCATGCTCATCATCGCGGCGGCAGGTAAGGATGCCATACGGTGCCACAGCCGTGCGCTGATCTTCGCCGGAAGTCACCGCCTTGGTCAGGGTAAGCTGCTCCGCTTTCAGGTCATCGGTGGTGGACAGCAGGAAATAGGTGCCGTTTTTATTCTCGTTCAGCTCCATATAGGGCAGTTTGGTGTCCAGATACTCGTTCAGCATCTCCACGCCCAGCACACCGTACACGGTGCCGTCCGGCAGGATGAGCGGCTGCGAGTAGGCGATAGCGTACCGGTCGTCCCCTTCCAGGCAGTAGGGGGTAATAGTCCAGCGGCCATAATTCTCGGCAGAAAGGCTGGCGCCATCTTTATATGCTCTCTGAAATACGGTGCGTATGATCCCGCCTTTTGTATTTCCCTGATAAGGAAACGCGGGCTGCCAGCCCTTATCCGTGCTGATGCCCAGCTGTTTTACCACCCCGGCACTGGCGCGTTCCAGCAGCAGGTCGCTGTTGCGCTCCGAGGGGCGGGCGTCCGGGTCCAGATCCCGCAGGTAGATGCCGGGCATCTTTTTGCCCACCTCGCAGGTATCCAGGTCATGGGTGTTGAGCATGATAAAAATGCCGGTGACCTGCTTGCTGCGCAGGGTGCTCAGCAGCTCCGGCGCAACGGCTTCCAGCAAAGCATCGCTCTGCTCGCTGCTCTCGTCCAGGGTACTCAGCGAGATCGCGCCGCGCTGCAGCAGCTGCTGGGCAGCAGTATTGACCTGCTCGCTCAGCGCGGTCAGATCCTGAGCTTCCTGCAGCATATCCTGGATGTAGCCGGCGCGGTTGTGCACCTGCATATCAAGGATGTCCTTGGCATTCTGGTCCAGCTGGCCGGTCACATTGGTTGCAAGCACGCTGACGCTCATCAGCAGCACCTCGACCAGCAGCACCAGCATCATCGTGGTAAAAATAGAGTAGAACACCGCCTTTTCCGGCCGTTTTGCCTTCCAAGCCTGGTAGCGTTCCTGCAACCTGCCAAACATTGCTCTGCCTCATTTCTATCTGTTTTATCCTGCCCTGCGCAGGGTTTTTCAGCCTTCGTACTGTTCCAGCCGGGCGCGGATATCCTGATACCACGCTTCAAAATACGCATCGGTCAAAAACTCTTCCATGGCCTTTTCGGCGCTCTGGCCTGCAGCCATGCGTTCCAGCACGGTATCCCGGTCCGCCGAGGCCAGGTCGCTCATCCCGTAGTCCAACGCCTTGCGGGCCGCATTGCCGTCCGCAAAGGCACCGGGGGTATACAGCGCGTTCTCCTGCACGGTCTGCACAGCACAGTCCAGGATCTGCTCCATATTTTTCGACAGCTGCAGCCCGCTGGCCCGGATGGCCGCCATATCATTGGCCGCCGTAGTCACCGGCAGATAGCCGGACTCTATCGAGAAGGCGATGTTGTTCTCCGGCATCGTGAACCACTTGAGGAAGGTCACCGAGGCTTTGATCTCGGCCTCGGTGCCGGTGGTCACCACCATACCGGCGCCCTGCTGCACCACCACCTTTTTGCCCCCTGTGAACCGGGGCGCGGGCAGCACCTTCATCTCGATATCATGCACCTGCGTATCGCTGAGCATCACACGCTTTGGGAAAAACGTAGCGCTGGAGCAGGAGCCTACATAGCCCAGGATGCTGCCGGTCTTGACATCATCACTGCGGAAATGCCCGCTGGCGGCAAAATGCCCCTTGACAAAGGGCACATAGTAGTTATCCCACAACTTGCGCACCACATCGTGGTCAAAATGCAGGGTCATTTTGCCGTTCCGGGCATCAAAAATGGTGCAGCCCAGCTGCTTTGCGCCCCCAAGGATATAGTTTGCCATGGCATCGCGGCCAAACAGCGCTTTGCCGTCCGACCAGTCATAGTACAGCTCCGCCGTCCTGGTCACGCCCTCGATGGTAGCCAGGTCTGCATAGGTAACGCCGGTATCGGCCGAAAACTTCTCCCAGTCGGTATCGTTGAGGAAGAACAGCTCGGTGGATTTTGCCACCGGAAAGATCTTCATGCTGCCATTGCCGTCAAAATCGCCCTCGGTGACATAGCTTGGCACAAAAACCTGCTTTTCCTCTGCGGTCAGGTAGTCGTTCAGGTCCACCACCAGCCCCATCTGGTCCAGTGCATAGACCGTATCTGCGTAGGCTGAAAAGATATTGGGCATCGCCGCAGCTCCCACCTTGCCCTCGGCAGCTTCCATCACGTTGGTCTCCAGGTCGTTCACCGTACCCTGGCTGGACCCCTCCACATGGATGTTCTGTTCCCTGCCGATGGTATCGTTAAAGGTGCTCAGCAGCTTGTTGAAGCTCTCCAGCTGGTCGCCATTGTAATAGTTCCACACCGTAATGTTCGTGATTTCCCGGCTTTTTTTGCCGCTGCAGCCTGCCATTGCAGCTGCTGCAGCCGAAACTGCGGCCGCCGCCAGAAAGCTGCGGCGCGAGATCCTGTTTTCCATTCTGGTTCCCCCCTATAGCAATTCAACTTTTTATAGCAATTCAACTTTTTAATGCAACAGCAACAACATTGAATTGCATATCGCAAATATGCCGTTTGAATGTTGCGCTAATTTCTTGACTTGCGATAATGCGACGGCAACAGCGTTGAATTGCATATCGCAAATATGTTGTTTGAATGTTGCACTAATTTCTTGACTTGCGATAAAGTATACCGCATCGCAAGACCGCTGTCTATATTGCTATCCGAACTGTCCCACGGTTCACGCATGAATAAGTTTATAGAGCATTGACCGTGTTTGCACCTGCAGGGGGCTTTTTGCGTGAGAGACTTTTCTGCGGGGAGAAAGCATGGTATACTGAACACAAGACGCGAAAACCGATCAAAGAAAGAAGAGGACTGTAAAAAATGAATATCGAAGAACGGGCAGCACAGGCTGCTGCATGGAAAGCTGCCGGGCAGTGCAACTGTGCACAGGCGGTACTGAAAGCATTTGAGGACAAGCTGCCGGTGGATGCCGACACCCTGATGAAGCTGGGCGCAGGCTATGCCGCCGGCATGGGCTGCATGGAAAGCACCTGCGGCGCACTGATCGGCGCTGTGATGGTGGCAGGCGTTGCTACGGACGGCAAGGGCACACCCCGTATTTCCAAGACGCTGCTGCAAAACTTTCAGGAAAAGTGCGGTGCCACCCTCTGCAAAGAATTGAAGGGCGTGGAAACCGGTGCGCCGCTGTGCCCCTGCCCGGAGTGCGTCCGCAACGCAGTGCTGGCATTGGGCGAGGTGCTGGGGGAGTAAGAGGATAGCGCTATGGGTTACGGATGGGCGACGATTTTTACTGTGGGAGCATGGCTTGTCGGCGGCTTCCTTGATGGACTTATAGGTTCTGATGCCCTTGGGCTGAACACTCTGCTTGCAATTATTGCAATGGGCTGCTGCATCATGAAATTTATAAAGGACGGCGGCACTCGATAATCAAACCTTATTACATTCTCTGCGGGCAGCCACAAAACGGTTGTCCGCTATTTTTATACCCTGAAATCTGAAAAGAAGGGACACTTTTCGCGCCCCGGAGGCGTGGCAGTATACTTCCGGCTGAAAAGTTCTGATTTCCGGCGGCCGGAAATAGACTGCAATGACGCACATCACAACCAGGTGGACTGAAAAGGAGAATCCTATGAAGAAAACGCTGTTTATCCTGCACGAAAAATTTCGTTCCGAGACCAGCCAGCAGCGCAAAGAACAGTTTCAGAAGGAATTTGAACGATACATCCTGGATAGACTTTCTACTGCCGATCCGTCAGAAGCCCATGTCTGAGGGGGATATCCTTGCAGCGAAAGGTGGAATGCGGTATGTTGACGATGGACGATCCTGCACAAAAAGAAAGGTGCAGATCATGAAAGCAGCAATTTATTGCCGCCTGAGCAAAGAAGATGAAAGCAAAACCGGTGAATCGGAAAGCATCCAGAACCAGAAATCCATGCTGATCCAGTACGCCATGGAGAAGGGCTTTGAACTTTATCAGATCTATTCGGATGAGGATTACTCCGGTATCGACCGGAACCGTCCGGCGTTCCATGAGATGATACAGGCTGCCAGCGAACATAAGTTTGATGTGGTGCTGGCAAAGACCCAGTCCCGCTTTACCCGTGATATGGAGCTGGTGGAAAAATATCTGCACGGAAAGTTCATCGAGTGGGGCGTCCGCTTTATCGCTGTGGTGGACCATGTGGATACCAACGATACCGCCAACAAAAAATCCCGGCAGATCAACGGCCTGATCAACGAGTGGTATCTGGAGGATCTGTCCGTCAATGTCCGCTCGGTGCTGGACCACAAGCGGAAGGAAGGGCAGTACATCGCTTCCTTTGCGCTGTATGGGTATCAGAAGGATCCGGCAGTGAAGGGGAGGCTCCAAATCGACCCGGCGGCAGCGGAGGTAGTAAAGCGGATCTACGCTATGGCCCTCCGTGGCGCAGGAGCAAACAAAATCGCACGGATCCTGAACGAGGAGGGGGTGCCAAGCCCCACGGCGTACAAGCAGCAGCATGGGGACTGCTACCGCCTTACCCGGAGAACGCCCTATCAGGCGCTGTGGAGCAGCGGGACCATCTACCAGATGCTGCACAACCAGACCTATACAGGGGATCTGGTACAGGGGCGGCACAAAAAGGTGAGCTACAAGTCCAAGCGGACGGTTTGGCTCCCCAAGTCCCAGTGGATCGTGGTGGAGAACACCCACGAAGCCATCATCGACAAGGACACCTACGACACCGTGCAGCGGATGCTGCAGGGCCGCACCCGCAGCGGTGCCGGCGGCAGGATCCACCCCTTGGCACGGAAAGTAGTGTGCGGCTGCTGCGGCTGCAGTATGGAGCAGACCGGCCGCCCGCCCCGGGCAGACGGCACCCGTGTCCACTACGTTCGCTGCCGGATGCACCAGCGTGCGCCGGAACGGTGCGGGAACAAGACCTGCACCAACCTGGACGATTTGCAGGAGCTGGTGCTCCGGCGCATCCGGGAATACGTAGAGGACTACTTCGACCCGGAAAAGATGGAGCTGCCCGAACAGGGCGACCCGGTGCGGCAGCGGGAGCAGGCGGAGCGCAGCGAGCTGAAACGGCTGAAAAGCGAGGCGGAGCGGCGGCGCAAAGCCATGCAGGAGCTGTATCTGGATAAGGTGTCGGGCCTTATTGATGCCGTCCAGTTTTCTGAGATGAACCAGACATTTCTGGAAGAAGTAAAAGCGGCAGAAACCCGCATTTGTACTTTGGAAGCAGAACTGGAACAACAGGCGGAAACCGGCGTGGTTCACACGCAGATGCAGCGTGTCCGCGAACTGGCGCAGGTTCCGCATCTGCCCCGCGAACTTGTTGTGCTTCTGATCCATCGTGTTGTCGTCTGCCCCAAAGATCCGCTTACCGGAGAGCAAAAAATCACGATCGAATGGAATTTCTGAGGGGAGGGCAGAACACTCGATCCGTTGGGTCGTTTTCGTCAGCCCAGGTAGGATATACCTCGCTGGAAGCAACGTTGGCGATATAATCCCGGAAGGATACGGTCACATTGCGGGCGGCAGCGGCGGGTCTGCCAAGATGCACCGTGATGTTTTTAGGGATGATGACCTGATCCAGCACCCGGGGCGTGCAGTTTTCCCGCGGCTGCGGGCCGCTGTCGCTGCTGCCGGCAAACAGGGCGTGGGGCGGGATGACGATGGGCGGGTTCGGGATGTCCCGGCCTTCCTCGGTAACGGGCAGCATCTCGGGCTGCGCCAGGGTGACCTGCCCGGCAAAGATCTGCACCCCTTCAATGCGCACGGTGCGGTAGCCGGGCCGGGCAGCGGTAAGGCTGACGATGGCATAGGGGCGCGTTGTGGTGTTGTTCTCGTCCAGCGAGAGGGCGCAGGCAGGGGCTTCGATGGGGATATCTGCGATGCGGCCCTCGCGGTCGGTGATGTGATGCAGGGTAAATCCATCCCCGCGCACCGTAACGGTCACCCCTTCCACAGGGGCGGACTGGCGGGCCGCAAAGGTCTGGATGCGGAGGGTGCCGGTGTTTTTCATGGATATGCTCTCCTTTGCTGGTAAAAGTCTGCTTCTGTCTTAGCGTATTCCGGCAGGGGCCGGGGCGTGAATGGGGCTTTCTTTTTTTGGTGCAGGAGAGTATACTGGAACCAACAGGCCCCGGAAGTTGCTGCGCAGGCGGCCCGTGCTGTAGGGCACGGTTTTGTGGGGCTGCGATAAGAAGGACAAAGGAGAGAGCAAAAATGCAGGCAACCATTCATAACGAATACCTGACCCTGACCGTGGATACCTATGGTGCGGAAGCAGTCAGCCTGAAAAACGCTGCAGGCGAGGAGATGCTCTGGCAGGCCGACCCGGCCGTCTGGAAGCGCCACGCCCCTATTCTGTTCCCCTGGACCGGCAAGCTGGTTGGCGGCACCTTTGAAGCTAAGGGCAAAAGCTGGAAGGGCGGCCAGCATGGCTTTGCCCGGGATGTGGAGCACACCCTGCTGCGGGCAGAAGGGGACACCATCCAGCTGGAGCTGCGTGCGGACGATGCCATCAAGGCAGAGCGCTTCCCCTATGATTTCGTGCTTACCAGTACCTTCCGTCTGGAGGGCAGAACGGTGCATCACACCCTGCAGGTAACGAACCCCGGCGCCGAGGAGCTGCGCTTTGGCATCGGCTATCATCCGGCATTCAACATCCCGTTCGATGCAGCGCACACCACCACCGACTACGAGTTCCGGTTCGACCAGCCGGAAAGCCCGCTGGTCATCGATGCCAGCCCGAACGGCCTGCTCAGCGGAAGGTGCTTTTATAAGTACAAAAATACGCAGGCCATCCAGCTGACGGATGATCTGTTTGCAGATGACAGCATCTGCATGGCAGGGCTGCGCACAAAGACCCTTGGCATCTATGAAAAGGATACCGGGCGCTCCATCCACTGCAATATCGAGGGCTATCCCTATACCCTCATCTGGTCGGCAGCCGCAAAGCCGGTGCGCTTTGTGTGCATCGAGCCGTGGCAGAGCCTGCCGGCAGCGGAAACTGACCCCCAGGCATGGGAGCAGCGCGCTGCTGCCGCCTGCCTTGCCCCGGGCGAAAGCTGGCAGACCACCCTGAGCACGACCTTTGACCGGTAAGACCCGCCCCGCACCTGCGCGAGATGCGCGCATAAAAACTACCTGCAGCAGCCGGAAAAACCCATCCGGAACATTTGCTGCGGGTAGTTTTGGCTTTAGGGGGTGCGTTTGCCCCGGGGAGAAAGCCTTATCGGAAAAATTGATTTCCAGGTGCCATAAAAGGAAATTCTTTTCTCAGGAAACAAGGAGGTTTAAATTATGATCGCAAACGAGATCCGTGAAATGCTGTCTTTCATCGATGGCAACCCCACTGCATACCACACCACCGCCGCCGTACGGGATATCCTGCTGCAGGAGGGCTTCTCAGAGCTGCTGGAAAGCCGCAGGTGGACGCTGGAACCGGGCAGGGACTACTTTGTC
>OIYS01001475.1_pt1 | contig 11729 bp, 7 predicted proteins | sample 1588271 | NCBI WGS metagenome assembly OIYS01 (sample SAMN03283286) | human gut metagenome | biome: human-associated habitat; material: feces | host: Homo sapiens | place: Peru | collected 2012
TCAAATCCCTACGGGATTTTTTTCAATCATTACTAAATAATCACAGGGACAACTTGTATATCATTTCCTTTTTTATATATAATAGGAATAATCCTGATTCCGTAGAAAATCCACAGATAGGAACGGAAGCAAAAGCAGTGGCAGCCATCTCCGATGCCGGTGGGTTAAAATTTTATTTTTTGGTGGGATTTTACATATATTTTGCACAAATTGGTGCTTTTTCACGAAAAATCATTATATTTGCAAAAGCAAGATTATCAATTTCATTAAAATACTAAAACCGTAAGACTATGAAGTATTACCTTAACACCAATGGTCAGCAAGGTGGACCATTCGAGTTGTCAGAACTGCTCATCAACGGACTGACTCCACAATCATACGTTTGGAACGAGACCATGACAAACTGGGCTCCTGCCATGCAAGTGCCTGAAGTGGCAGCTCTGCTCCAGCAGCAACAACCAGCACCACCTGCATTCGACCAGCAGCCCCCTATTCCACCTCAACCAGCTCCACAACAACCACAATACGGTTACCAACAACCACAGTACGGCTATCAGCAACCACAGCAGCCACAATATGGCTATCAGCCTCAGCCAAAGTCGATGGACTTCGGCGAAGCAATCAAAGTGTGCTTCAATAAGTTTGCCAACTTTGAAGGCCGTGCTCGCCGCTCGGAATTTTGGTGGTTCCAACTTTTCACCTACATCATTTCCTCTTTGACTTGCGGTATTGGCGGTCTCGTGCTTCTGCTGCCCACCATCGCCGTAACCGCACGCCGTCTCCACGACACTGGTCGTAGCGGTTGGTTGCAGCTTCTCATGTTCATCCCTATTGTCGGCTATGTATTGATTATCATTTGGACTGTTGAAGATTCTGCCCCTGGCAACAACGAATATGGTCCTAACCCAAAAGCATAACCGATAGCGGTAAATAAATCGAGATATTGAACATCGAATTGTCTAATAGCTAAGAGTATGACAATATCAAAAAAAAACTTCGTAACGGATAACATGACCAATACGGTTTGTTATTCCAGTCTTCTACCTGGAGAGAGCAGCGGTTTGGATCCTCAGTTAAGAGAAAAGATGTATGCTGCATTGAAAGAGTCTGTTAAGACCTTGAAGAACGATGACTTGAAGAACGATGATCTGCTTAACACTCGTGACATCTGGTCAAGAGATTATATGCCAGTGCAGCTGACGCAAGATCTCTTTCTGAACTACACCTATAGCCCAGATTATCTTAGCAACCAGAAAGCTTATATCACAAACTGGTTGCTACACAAAGTACATACTCGCAAGGCTGACAAGCTTAATCTTAATGTTGTTACAATCCCTCTTATTCTTGATGGAGGCAATGTGATCAAGGCTATCGACAAGTTTGGTAAACCAACAATCATCATGTGTAGCAAAGTTTTGAAAGAGAACAATCTATCCAAAGAGGAGCTTACAGACTGGTGGAACCAATTCTTTGATAATCAGATTCGTCTTATTCTAATCGAATGGGAAGGAAAAGATAAAAACCCAATTGGACATGCCGACGGAATGGTTAGATATATCACTGAAGGAAAAGTTCTGATTGCAAATTACTGTGATTGGGACGATGAAGAACGTCTGAGTGAGCCACTGAAAGAATACTTTGATATTGAACGTCTGCACTTTGGTGATATTGAAGGAATCAAAGGTACCAAGATGTGGAGCCTCTTGAAATCAACAAGTTGGGGATACATTAATTTTCTACAAGTTGGTAAACATATTATCGTTCCAAAATTAGATTGGGATGAACTCGACAAAGCAGCTGTACAACAAATCCAGCAAGCCTTTGGAGCTTCTTATGAAGTAGAGCTTATAGATTGTGATATGACTCAAATTATAGAGAATTCCGATGTGAACGCTAATAGTGGCGGTGGACTGAATTGTTTGACATGGACTTTGCGCAGCGAAGAATAATAATCTACTCAAAATAAGAATATGGCTGTCTACACAAATGTATAGGCAGCCATATTTATAATTATTTTGTTGCAGTATTCAATAGTTTGTCAATATTGAAAGTGAATGTGTAATCATTCTGAACGTTCTCAATCATGATTGGCATCATTACAGTCATAGTTTTACCGACAAGTGAAGACATATCAAGCTGTGTCGCAAATCATAAAGCGACACAGCTTTTTTGTGTGCATAATTCCACCTAAATTCGGCAAAAAATCCAATAAATGGGCACTGCCGAAAAATGGTCGTGCTATAATTTTGCCAATTCTCATAAAATGAGTAATTTTGAATGATAAAATCAGAATGCACAACTACAAAACTATAACTAAATCAACACTAAAATGATTTATCCAATTTTAACCCCAGAAGAAGCTGCCGATTATATTCAAAATGGCATGAATATCGGTGTGTCTGGTTTCACTATTCCTGGTAATGTAAAGGTGATTCCACCTGCCATTGCAAAGAAAGCTATCCGTGAACATGAAGCAGGTCGCGAATTTAAAGTAAACATCTACAGCGGTGCATCAACTAACGACTACACCGACGGTGAACTCTCTCGCGCTCACGCTCTTAACTACCGCACACCTTATCAGTCGCTCCCTGAAGTGCGCAACCGCATCAACGCTGGCGAAGTGCACTACAACGACCGCCACTTGAGCGAACTTGCACAAGAATTCCGCTATGGTTACTATGGCAAGATGGACGTGGCTTTGATTGAAGTGCAAAGCATAACCGACGATGGCGACATCGTATTGGGTACCGCAGTTGGTAACTCTCCAACATGGCTCAAACTCGCCGACAAGGTGATTATCGAGCTCAATGACCAAATTCCTGAAAGCATCAAGGGCTTGCACGACATTTTGTTGCCACTCGACCCACCTCACCGTCGCGAAATTCCTATCTATTCTGCTCACGACCGCGCTGGTTCAGTCGTGGCTCACGTTGACCCAAAGAAGGTGCTCGGCGTAGTAAAGACCAGTATGCCACTCGGTATGCCAAGCAAGTTCTCGCCAGTTGACGAAGAAACTGCGAAGATTGGTAAAAACGTGTGCGATTTCTTGGTAAGCGAAATGAAGAATGGCCGTATGCCAAAAACATTCCTTCCTATCCAATCAGGTGTGGGCAACATTGCCAACGCAGTGCTCAACGCTCTTGAAGAAAGCACCGACATTCCACCATTCGAAATGTACACCGAGGTGATGCAAGACAGCGTATTGAAGTTGCTCAAGAGCGGCCGATGCAAATTTGCAAGTACCTGCTCATTGACCCTTTCAGGCGAAGCAATGTCAGACTTGTTTGCAAACATCGACACCTTGCACGACAAGATTCTCATGCGTCCATCCGAAATCAGCAACAACCCTGAGGTTATCCGCCGTATAGGTGTGGTGTCAATGAACACCGCAATCGAAGTTGATATCTTCGGTAACGTGAACTCTTCACACGTGAACGGCACCCGCTTGATGAACGGTATCGGTGGTAGCGGCGACTTCACTCGCAACGCTTACACCAGCATCTTCATGTGCCCATCAATCAAGAAGAACGACTGCATCAGCACCATCGTGCCTATGGTTACACACGTCGACCACACTATCCACTCTGTTGACATCATCGTTACAGACCAAGGCGTTGCCGACCTTCGCTTCAAAGACCCACTGCAAGCAGCAGAGGAAATCATCGAAAAGGCAGCACACCCAACCTACCGCCCATTGCTCCGCGAATACCTCGCAATAGCAAAGGCAAACGGTGGTGGTCACATCTACCAGAGCCAACGCTGCGCACTCGAATTCCACCGTGCACTCGCAGAAGAAGGCGATATGCGTAAAGCCAACTTCAACAAATAATCCACAACGAAAACTCAACAAGTTCTCTATAAGCCTCGCTTCCCACCCCGGAAAGCGAGGCTTTTCCTTTCCACCCACCCCACACCTCCACCCACTTCTCCACCCACCCCACTCCGTCCGACCTGTCTGACAAGTCCGACGAGTCTGACAAGTCAGACCATCCCACAAACCAAAGGGACGGTTCTAATGGTTTGTGAAAAATCGGCCAATCGGGCGAAAACGGTAAAAAATCAATCGTTTTAGCCCATTCCGAGCCTCAATCGGGCTAAAACGGCAAAATTTTTACCGATTTAGCCCACTTCAAGCAAAAATCGGGCGAAAACGATTAAAAAATCACCGTTTTAGCCCGACATGTCTTTGAATATTCAAAAAAAAACTATAACTTTGGATTGTTATCATTTACACCTAAATTATATCTGTGATGGAATCAAGAATTATTGGCAGAGCCAAAGAATTGAACCAACTTAACAAATTCAACAACTCTGACAAGGCAGAATTTGTTGCCATTTACGGCCGAAGAAGGGTGGGAAAAACCTTTCTCGTCAGAAACTGGGCAAACAATTCCTTTGCATTTGATGTGAGTGGCGTGGTTGAAGGTGACGGAAGCGTGCAGATGCAATCGTTCACCCAGGCACTTATGGACTACGGTCACGAAGGCGACAAACCCAAGAATTGGTTTGAAGCTTTCATTTGTCTGCGCAATTTGCTGAAATCGCAGTTCACCAATAGTGAAGGCAGAATAGTGGTTTTCATCGATGAATTACCTTGCTTCGACACACCTAATTCCAAATTCGTGCAAGCCCTCGACCATTTTTGGAACTCATGGGCTGCTTGGGAGAATCGCTTGATGCTCATCGTGTGCGGGTCTGCCACATCGTGGATGATTCGCACGCTTATTGATTCGCACGGAGGTCTTCACGACAGGGTTACGCATGAAATTCACCTACACCCATTCTCGCTTCACGACACGGAATTATACCTCCAGCGAAATGGCTTTCCGTGGTCGCGCATCAGCATTTTGCAAACCTATATGATTTTAGGTGGTGTGCCATACTACCTGAGTTTGCTGCAAAACGATGAGAGTTTGCCACAAGCTGTGGATAGGCTGTTTTTCCGTCAGGGAGGCGAGTTGTTTCGTGAATACAAGCGACTGTTCTACGGTTTATTCCGCAATCCAGAGCCATATATGGATATTATAAAGGCACTTACCACAGCGAGAAACGGACTCACTCGCGACGAAATAGCAAAGAAGCTCAAAAAGTCAAACAATGGTCACATGTCAAGGTATCTCGACGATTTGGAAAAATGCGACTTCATTCGCCTCTACCATGTGAAAGAAAAGAAAGTGAAGCGAAATGGTGGCATCTACCAACTGGTGGACTTCTACACCCTGTTTTACCACACCTTTAGCGAGTATATAGGCGTGAACAACAGCTATTGGAGCAACAAAACAGGTTCTCCGGAGCAAAACACCTGGCTGGGACTTGCATTTGAGAAGGTTTGTCTTGCCCACACCGAGCAAATCAGGAGGGCTTTGCGCATCGACTCTATCTTCACCCAGTTTTATTCATGGCGTTCGAAAAGCACCGAGGGCGAGAATCGGGGTGCACAGATTGATTTAGTGATTGAGCGAGCCGACCAAATGATAAATATCTGCGAGTGCAAATATTCCACAAGCGAATACGAGATTTCTGCAGAAGAAGACAAACGAATGCGAAATCGTCAGACCTTGTTCCAAAAAGAAACGGCAACCAAATGCGGCATTTTCCCAACTTTCATCACCACTTACGGAGTGAAGAGGGGTAAATACAGCGACAATGTGATTGCGCAGGTGACAATGGATGACTTATTTAACAACGAAATATAACCAAAACTACTGAAAAACTATTGTGAGATGAAACGGATTTTTTGTTCATTGATTTTGTGGGGAGTGGTGGCACTGATGAGTGTGGCTGCTCCGAAACTGAAGTTTTATGATGCCCAGCAGTTTACCTTGGTGGGTAAATTGATGCCTGGCACATTCAACCCCTATCACCGTATCGACACAGTGAAATACAAGGGCTTCGACAAGAAGGAGTTGCTGCAAGTGCGAGAGTCGGCTGGCATGTCGATTGCGTTCAAAACCTCAAGCCGCACCATAGCGGTGAGATGCGAGTTTGGCGATGTGGAATGGCCTCAAAACAGCACCGGCATCGCAGCGCACGGCTTCGACCTCTATATTAAGAAAGATGGCGCATGGCGATGGGCTGGTTCGGGCGCACGCTCGCAGGAAACGCTCAACAAGGCGCTCAACCTCGCCACCAGCATGGACGGCACCGAACACGAGTGCTTGCTCTATTTGCCGCTGTTTGCCGAGGTGAACAAGTTGGAGATTGGCGTTGATGCCGACGCTCCTATTGCACCATCGCCCAATCCTTTCCGCCACCGTATTGCCATTTTCGGCTCCAGCTTCACACACGGCACAAGCACCAGCCGCCCAGGCCTCACCTACCCTGCCCAATTCTGCCGAATGACGGGGCTTCAGCTGCTCGGTTTGGGGTGCAGTGGCCACAGCAAACTCCAACCCTACTTTGCCGAGGCACTTGCCGATGTGGATGCCGACGCTTTCATTTTCGACAGTTTCTCAAATCCCACAGCCAAGGAAATCAAGGAACGCCTATTCCCTTTCATCGAACGCTTGCAAAAGGCGCACCCCGGCAAACCGCTGATTTTCCAACAGACCATCGACCGTGAATATTGCGCCTTCAACACCGCCCGCGCAAAATCTGAGGCAGAGAAAAAGGAGATGGCAGAAACGCTGATGGCAGAGGGTGTGAAGAAATATAAAGATGTGTATTTCATTCACCCCAACGCCACCAGCCCCGACCACGAGGCATCGGTAGATGGCATCCACCCCACCAACTACGGCTACACGCTCTGGGCAAAATCCATCGTTCCCCAAGTGCTTGAAATCCTCGCCAAATACGGCATAAAATAGCAATATGCCATAGTATATTGCAAAAACAATCAGGGCTGCGGATTAATTTCCACAGCCCTGATTTTATATGATTTTATCGGGATTATTTGCGGCGCTTGGTGGCGGAGCGTTTTGCGCCGGAGCGTTTGCTGCGCTCGGCTGCGCCACGGCGTGCCGAATTGCCACGCTTGCCACGTTGCTGACGGCGTGAAGCCTTGCCGCCTTCGTAGTCGCTGCGCTGGCGATTCTTCTTGCTCTCAGCCATTTGCTGCAATCGCGATTGCTGAGTGATAGGCACCTTGTCGATGCGGTGTGTGCCGGCAGGGTTACGCTCGTCGACCAACACGAAGTCGAGTTGCTTCTTGATTAAGTCGGCGCGCGCCACCTGAATGGTGATATTGTCGCCCAACTGGTATTTGCGGCGACGACGGCGGCCAATCAAGCAATAGTTCTTCTCGTCGAATTCGTAGAAGTCGTCGTCGAGGTCACGCACAGGAATCATACCCTCGCAGTGGGTTTCGTTCAATTCCACATACAAGCCCCATTCCGTAACGCCCGAAATGTGTCCGTCGAACACCTCGCCCAGACGGTCGCCCATAAATTCCACAGCCTTATACTTGATGCTGGCGCGCTCGGCATCAGCAGCGAGTTGCTCTTGTGCGCTCACATGGTGACATTCGTCCTCCAGAGCAGGCAGACTCACGCTGCGTCCACCAGCAGCATAGCGGTCGAGCAGACGGTGCACCATCATATCGGGATAGCGGCGGATAGGCGATGTGAAGTGAGTATAGTAGTCGAAAGCCAAACCGTAGTGCCCCACATTGGTGGCAGAGTAGGTAGCCTTCGCCATTGAGCGGATTGCAAGGATAGAGAGCATTTCCTCCTCTGGTTTGCCCTTCACCTGCTCCAACAGCGCATTGATGCTGCGGTTCACCTCCTTCACCGAGCCTTGCGTCTTCACCTTGTAGCCAAAGCGCGACGCGATGTCGGCAAAATTGGAGAGTTTATCTGAATTTGGCACATCGTGAATACGGTAAACGAAAGTCTTAGCCTTGCCCTTCTTCACCTTGCCGATATGCTCAGCCACCTTCTCGTTAGCCAAAAGCATAAATTCCTCGATGAGTTTGTTGGCTTCCTTCGACACATGCACATGCACAGCCAGAGGCTTGCCATTCTCGTCAATCTCAAATTTCAGTTCCTCACGGTTAAACGCCACGGCACCATTGGCAAAACGCTTGGCGCGGAGTTTCTGCGCAAGGTCGTTGAGTGTGAGAATTTCATCGCACAAATCACCCTTGCCAGTCTCAATCACCTGTTGCGCATCTTCGTAAGCAAAACGGCGGTCGCTCTTGATCACGGTGTGGCAAATTTCGTATTTGATAACTTTTGCCTCGCTGTCGAGTTCGAAAATCACGGAGTGAGCCAGTTTTTCCTCATCGGGGCGGAGCGAACAAATATAGTTGCAGAGGCGTTCGGGAAGCATAGGCACGGTGCGGTCAACCAAATACACCGAAGTGGCACGGCTTTCAGCCTCCTTCTCAATCACGCTGCCAGGAGTCACATAGTGGGTAACGTCGGCAATATGCACACCCACTTCCCAGTTTCCGTTGTCGAGTTTGCGGATAGAGAGCGCATCGTCGAAGTCCTTCGCATCGGCAGGGTCGATGGTGAAGGTGGTCACATCGCGCATGTCGCGGCGACGAGCGATTTCCTCCTCGCTAATTACATCGCTGATTTTGTTGGCGGCTTTTTCCACATTCTGTGGATATTTGTAAGGCAAACCAAACTCAGCCATGATGGCATTGATTTCGGCATTGTTGCTGCCAGCCTCACCCAGCACATCAATCACCTCGCCCACAGGGCTGTTGGCATCTTCTGGCCATTCGATGATTTTCACCACCACCTTATCACCAGTCTTTCCGCCCATAGTTTTTTCGGCAGGAATGAAGATGTCGGTGGCAAGGAACTTACTGTCGGTGGCAAGCATAGAGAAGTATTTCTTCACTTGCAGCGTGCCGGTAAACACCTGCTCTTTGCGTTCGAGAATCTTAATCACCTCGGCTTCAGGCTCCACGCCTTCGCGTGCCGCACTGATATGCACCAACACACGGTCGCCATTGAGGGCGTGCATTGAGTTACGCTCTGCCACGAAGATAGGGCTGCCATCGTCGTTGGCGGTGTCAACACTGTTTTTGCCATTGCTGCGGCGAATAAAAATGCCCTCTTCCACAGCCGAGCGCATCACAGCCTTAAAGCGGCCGGGAGTCACTTCGGTGAGGAAGCCGTCGATAGCGAGTTGCTCGAGCAGTTCCACCACCATAGCGCGCAAGCGAGGGGTGTTGGCATCCACCTTCTCCGACACCTGCTTGTAGTTGTAAGGCACATTCTCTTCCGTGTTGAAAAAGTTAATCACCTTATCGTGGAGTTCGCGACGCTCCATCTTGTAGGATTTCAATTTATCTTTTTTAGCCATAATCGTAATTTAATTTTCAGAAGTTAAGGAGAGGATTTCAAAATACCGAATTCTCGATTTTTCGAAATTTCGAATCTTCGAGATTTCGAGATTTCGACTCGTTGACCCGTTGACTCGTTGACCCGTTGACTGCGAGCGCCAGCGAGCCTAATCCTCAATGTGGTAGCGCACGAAGGCTTCCATTGCCTCGTAACTTGCCAAGCCAAGGCGTGAGTAGAGGTCGGCAAGGGCGGTATTGCGGTCGATGCTGGTTTGCCAAGCGAGTTGTCCGTTTTCGGGGTCGCGGAATGGTGCATCGTGCACTTGCGACTGATGCTTGAGAATAGCCTGACGCTTCACGCCAAATTCCTCTGGACTCATCGGCACTGTCATCTCAATGTTGTCGATTTCCCATTGTCCCCATTGTCCGCGATACATCCACAAGCGGCAATCCTTCATCCAAGGTTCGTTTTTGAGTTGCATTACCGCCAATATCAGCGCTTCGGAAGCACGCTCGTTCACGCCATTGGGGTCGTAGTCGTCGGCAAAGAAAATCTGATGGGGTTTCAACTCTTGCAAGAGATCCTTGATAGGAGTAACATCTGCCTCTGTCACCTTGCCATTGCCAAATGGCGAACCGGAGTAGAATGGCAGGTTCAACTCGTGGAATTTGTCGGGGTTCACACCCAAGAAGCGGCAACTGGTCACGCACTCACATTCCAAAATCGCGCCTTTCGCATAGCGGATTTCGGGAGTGTCGGCATCACCCGGCTTCTTTGAGCGCAGCGTTTCGGCAACATTGTTCACCACCTCATCGCGCTTGGTTGAGCCGTAGTCGAAATGGTTAGCCAAGCGGTTGGTGAGCATGATGGTGCGTTCCAAATCCTCGTCGTTCACCATCATATCGCCATTGGTCTGGAACACCACATGCACATCGTGCCCCTGCTGCACCAGTCGGCGAAGCGTGCCGCCCATCGACACCACCACATCATCGGGGTGTGGGCTGAAGCAAACCACTCGCTTGGGATAAGGTGTGGCACGCTCTGGGCGTGAGGCATCGTCGGCATTGGGCTTGCCGCCGGGCCAGCCGGTGATGGTGTGCTGAAGCACATTGAAGATGCGGATATTCACATCGTAGCCTGAACCAAACACGGTCACGAGTTCGCTCAAGCCGTTGTCGTTATAGTCTTTGTTGGTGAGTTTCAAAATGGGCTTGCCTGTCTGCTGGCTGAGCCATACGATGGCGCGGCGCACCAGTTCATCGGTCCATTCGCAAGAGGTCACCTTCCATGGGAAACTGATGCGAGTGAGAAGCGACGCTGCATCGAGGTCGACGAACAACTTCACATCGTGGTGCATTTGCAGAAACGAGGCTGGCGTGTTGTCGCCGATGCGTCCCTCAATCGTGTTGTAAACGGCTTCGGCACTTGCCTCACCCCACGCCACGCAAATCACCATGCGTGCGGCAAGCAGATTCGACATGCCGAGCGTCACTGCCGTGTCAGGAGCCACCTCGCATTGGTAACTGTCGGCGATGCGCTGACGGGTATCGTTGCTCAACAGCACCAATCGGCACGATGATGTGGATTGCGAGCCTGGCTCATTGAATGCCAAGCCGCCGTTTTTGGTCAGCTGGCACACCAGCAAGTCGATGCCGCCAAACGAGTCGATGAGTGTTTCGTACTGCTTGCAGTAGCGGTGCACATTCTCCTTTGTGGCACCCTCATCGATAGTATATACATTTGAAGGATCGATATCAATCTTATTGAACAGGCGTTCCTGCAAGCGGCGGAAATTGTTTTGCGATTCGGTGGCCTGCTGACCGAAGCCCAATTCGCTGATGTTGAACGCCACCACCTTTGCGAAACTCACCTTGTCGGCAAAATAGAGTCGCACCAGCTCGTCGTACACTTCGAGCACGCCTTTGCCTGCCCCGAAGCCAATCACGCATCGTCCGCGTTCTTCCACGCACCGCTCAATGGCCTCAGCGATGTCGAGTGCCGCATCGGCAGCACCTTCGTTGGGGGTTTCCACGATTTTGGTATATACCTTTTCAAATCGTGTGAGCGAAGCCAAATCCACTTCACTCTCAGGGCAATAATAGCGTTTCGACAATTGTCCCAGCTTTAATTTTGAGTTGATATCGGTTCTCATAAAATAGTGTTGTTGAATGATTGCCACCGTTATCAGAAGCGGCAAAACTTGTGTTGCGTTATGAACTTTACAAAGATAAATAAAAATTATTTATTCGGCGAAAATCAGCCCACTTTATTGCACCGAAACCCACCGTTTTTCACCGATTTTCCCAGTTCAATAGAAAATTACTGGGTGGAATCAAAAACAAAAACATAAAAAACAGCCTTTAGCCGAGGCCAGTGCTTCGCACCTGTCGTTAGTGCTGTGGCATGGCTGATTTCAAGCAGAACAACATAAACCACAAACCAAAGGGACGGTTCTTCTATGTTGTAAACCAAGGGATTTTGGTAATTTAA
>OIYS01001479.1_pt1 | contig 11678 bp, 12 predicted proteins | sample 1588271 | NCBI WGS metagenome assembly OIYS01 (sample SAMN03283286) | human gut metagenome | biome: human-associated habitat; material: feces | host: Homo sapiens | place: Peru | collected 2012
CATGTATACGGCCCTGCGCGCCACATGATGCGCGCGCGGTTCTGCGCGTCCGCCCCTACCATGTGCGCGCCTCTGCGCGCGTCATGGGCGTGAGGGCCTGGGGACGCAGGAGCCGGAAATGGCGGCGGGTCGTTTCGATCTGGCCGTTGCGGACGAGCTTGCCGATTTCCGTCGAAAGGGCGGACCGGTCGACATTGAGGTAGTCGGCGAGCTGCTGGCGCGTGAAGGGGATTTCAAACGCATCGCTTCCAGTCGCCTCGGCCCGCATTTCCAGATAGGCGAGCAGCTTTTCCGCCGTCGTGTGCTGCGTCAGGCAGTCGATCTTCCGCGCGAGGAGCGTGTTGCGGTGCGCAAGGGTCTCAAGAAGGCGGCAGACGAGCTGGACGTGGGCGGCGCAGCGCGTGGCGCAGGGGCGGAGGACCTTCTCGCCGCGTAGCAGCAGTACGCGCGTCGGCTCGGTGGCGACGACGCTGGCGAAGGAACACCCTTCGCCGCCGAGAATGAACGAGGTGCCGAAGACTTCGCCTCGGACAAGATGCGACAGCACCTTCGCGCGCCCGTCCCGACTGTAGCGCACGACGTTGACCGCGCCGGAGAGAATGAGGCCGAAGAAGCGGGTCCGTTCGCCCTCGTGGAAGAGGTGTTCGCCTGTGTCGAGCATGGCTGTGCGCGCGCCGAGGCAGCTCCGCGCGGTCTTGAGGTCAAGCGAATCGAAGATGTCGAAAGTTTGCGTCATTGTTGGAATTACAACATACTTTCGCCGCCACGTCAAGTATACTGGTCGCGTTCGGCATATTATGGATGTGACAAATAAAAGAGTTGACCGGCAATTCGAGAGGAATGGCCTCCGTGTCGCCCACGGACGCGACGGAGCGCGTCCCTCCCGTTCGGGAAATGTTTCCGAGGCAAGATGCTTAAACTTAACCACTTAACCACTTAACTACTTAACTACTTAACCACTTAATTTAATCACTTCATCCTCCCATGGCAGACTGCTCAACCATCCGCTCCTTCAGGGACGCGGCGGACTATACGAAGAACTTCATCGTCCAATCGGAGATCGACAAGTACCTTCCCGGCGGGAAGCACTTCGTGGACGAGGCGGAGATCGACCGCCTGATCGCGGAGATCGACGCGAAGCCGGCCGATCCCGTGCGCGTGCGGGAGATCATCGCGAAGAGCGCGTCGACGTGCGAGACGCTGCTTCCCGCCGAGACGGCGGAGCTGATGCGCGTGACGGATCCGGGGCTCTTCGAGGAGATGCGCGCGGCGGCGGACCGCATCAAGCACAAGGTCTACGACAACCGCATCGTGATGTTCGCGCCGCTCTACATGTCGAACCTCTGCGTGAACGGGTGCCGCTACTGCGGCTTCCGCGAGGGGAACGCCCTGCAGAAGCGCCGCGTCCTCACGATGGACGAACTGCGGGAGGAGATCGACGTGCTTGCGGGCCGCATCGGCCACAAGCGCCTCATCGCCGTCTACGGCGAGCATCCGACGACCTCGACCGCGTACATCGCCGAGACGATCGAGACGTGCTACAGCCGGAAGGTGCCGGCGCCGCGCACGGGGGCGCTCAACGCGATCCGCCGCGTGAACGTGAACGCCGCGCCGCTGCCGGTCGCGGACCTGAAGGTGCTGCGTTCCGTCGGCATCGGCACGTTCCAGGTCTTCCAGGAGACGTACAACCGCAAGCTCTACGAACAGATGCACCCGGCGTGGAGCGTGAAGGGGAACTACGACTGGCGCACGACGTGCTTCCACCGGTGCCTGGAGGCGGGGGTGGACGACGTGGGCTTCGGCGTCCTTTACGGCCTTTGCGACTGGCGCTTCGAACTGCTCGCCACGATCATGCACGCGCGCGACCTGGAGCGCTGGTTCAACATCGGTCCGCACACGCTTAGCTTCCCGCGCCTGGAGCCCGCGAGCGGCACGAAGGTGCCGGAGGAGTCGCCGTGGCTGATCGACGACGAGACGTTCCGCCGCATCCTCGTCATTGCGCGCCTCTCCGTGCCCTACACGGGCATGATCGTGACGGCGCGCGAGCATCCCGAAAGCCGCAACAGGGCGCTCGACTGCGGCATGACGCAGCTCGACTGCTCCTCCAACATCGCGATCAAGGGCTACAGCGACTTCGCGGACGAGGCACACCAGGAGAAGGAGCGCCAGCAGTTCATGCTCGGTGACAACCGCTCCATCGAGGAGATGGTGAAGTACCTTGCCGAGCGCGGCACGATCACCTCCTTCTGCACGGCGGGCTACCGTTGCGGCCGCACGGGCGGGTGCATCATGGACGCGCTCAAGACGGGGCGCGAGGGCAAGTTCTGCAAGATCAACGCGGTCCTCACCTTCCGTGAATGGCTCGACGACTTCGCGCAGGATCCCGCCACCCGCGCCGTCGGCGAGGCGCTCATCGAGAAGGAGCTGGCGGGCATCAAAGAATGGGTGCCGAAGTTCTATCCCTCCGTCCTGAAGCAGTACGAGGCCACCTGCCGGGGCGAACGCGATCTGTTTTTCTGAAGACGAAAGGGCGCCGCCATGTCCACGCCATCCTCCATCCCCGCTTCCATCCTGGACGAATACTTCGAGCTGCTGCGCTTCGAGACGGTCGGCGCCGACCCCGTGAAGTTGCGCGACTGCCTCTGCTGCGCGACGTGGATCCAGAAGTGGCTGACGCCCCTTGGCTTCAAGGCGGAACTCATGCAGGCGCCGGGGCTCCTCGGTACGCCGCCCGTCGTGTTCGCGGAACGGAAGGGCGACGCGGGCGCGCCGACGGTTCTCTTCTACGGACACTACGACGTACAGCCGGCGGATCCGCTCGACGAATGGAAGACGCCGCCGTTCGCGCCGACGCTGAAGGGCGACGGGCGCGTCTACTGCCGGGGCGCGCAGGACGACAAGGGGCAGTGGTTCGCGTGCCTCTGCGGGATGCGCGCGTTCCTCGCGTCCCGCGCGGGCCGCCCCGTGCCCACGCTCAAGGTCGTGCTGGAAGGGCAGGAGGAAAGCGGGTCCACCGCGCTCGCGAAACTGGCGCCGACGATCAAGGATCGCCTGCGCGCGGACGTGCTGCTCGTCTGCGACACGGGCGCGGCGGCGGATCTGCGCCCCGCCATCGTCGCGGGGCTGCGCGGCGTGAGCCACTTCACGGTGCGTCTCACGGCGGCGGACCACGACCTCCATTCGGGCGAGTTCGGCGGCATCGCGCCAAATCCCGCGCAGGGCATGGCGGAACTGCTCGCCTCGCTCCACAATGCGGATGGTTCGATTGCCGTGCGCGGGTTCTGCGACGGCATCGTGCCGCCGACGGATGCGGAGCGTGCCGCCGCGGAGGCCGCCGCGCTGGACGACGCGCGCTACGAGGAGGAGATGGGGTGCCCGCCCGTCGGCGGCGAGGCGGGGCTCACGCCCACGGAGCGCAACTCGTTCCGTCCGACCATCGAGGTGAACGGCGTCCACTCCGGCTACGGCGGGCCCGGCTCGAAGACGGTCATTCCCGCCGCCGCGCTCGCGAAGCTCTCCATGCGGCTTGTGCCGGGGCAGGACCCCGATGCGGCGATGGCGTGCGTCGAACGGCACCTGCGCCAGCACACGCCCCGGGGCATGACGCTCTTCGTCGAGGACCTGACGGGCGAGGCGGCGGGGTTCCGTCTGCCGCTCGCTTCGCCGGTCTTCCGACTCGCGGCGCACGTTCTCGGCGAGATGGACGCGCGCGGGCCGGTCTTCCAGTGGGATGGCGCGTCGATCCCCGTCGTCTCCACACTGGCGTCCTGTAGCGGCGCCGCGCCGCTCCTCGTCGGATGGGGCCAGCCGCAGGACCGCATTCACTCGCCGAACGAATCGTTCGGGCTCGACCAGTTCGCGCGCGCGATGGCGTGGGGCGAACGAATCCTCGCAGCCCTCGCGGACTGAGGTCTGTGCAGGGACTGAATTTCAGGCCGTCGCCGTTTTCGGCGACGGTTTTCTTGTGCCCGCCGAACATGTGCGCTGCGGGCCCCCCTTAACAAGACTCCATCGCGTTCCCTCGTTCGTTCTTCCTTCGATCCCGACCGCATCGCGGCGTGTCTGACCAGGAAGACGCCTACGCACCGCGCCGCCGCGAAGCGGCACTACTACGCCGAGTTCGTCGGGAACACGGCCTCCGTCCGCTGGGTCTGGGGCCGCGTCCATGTGAAGCTGGAGCGGGTGTTTGAGTCCAATGTCGAACATGCGCACTACCGGGATGGTCTGCTTGAGGTGGACCTCGTTAGCGGTGCCCACTACGTCCTCGACGTTGCCTCCGGCAAGATTGTGTCGGTCTCCGGCCTTCCCGAACTCCCGAAGCACCTCCCCACCACCCCGGCCGCACGGGCCGCGTAAGGCGGTTTGGAGGGGCCAGGGAGGGTCGCGCTCCCGCGTGACCGTAACCGGGCGGTGGCGGGGGGGCGGCCGGGAAATCCGAATTGGGGTCGGAATCCTGATTGAAGATGGTCCACATGTGTGGGGTGGCCGGCCGAAGGCCACGATGCGTTTCTCACGATGCGTTTCTGCGGATTTCACGTCGGAACGTTCCGACGTGAAATCCCGCATCAAGTCAGTTCTTCATTTATGACGTGTTCCAAACAAGAATCGATTCATTTATTCAGTTTCGATTTGAGGGAAACTTTTCCGCAACGTAATCTCATTTCCCGAGACACCGCATAATCCATGGATATGGTGTATTTCACAACATTGTGTAAATCCTGTTAATTTGTCAAAAACAAGAACCTCGTCCTATGGAAAAGCAATCTAGGAATACCGTCCCGACGTTTCAACCACGATTCCGCCACGGGACGGTGAATCGGTCGCGCAGGAGCGCGACCCTCCCATGCCACGGACGCCACACGCCAAGGCGGTCATTGGATTTACGTGCGATTTCACTGCGGAGCGTTCCGACATGAAATCCTCCTTGAAAGACTTTCCGCGTAAGATTTCGTGTCCTTTGCGTAGTACATTGATGGAAGGTGATTGAGTTGCATCCAGCGATGAAATCGCCGATCATGGTATGGAGGTGGGAAGAAAGATGTGCCCCCTTTCTTCCGACCTTAAAACAAGGGGGTACAATGCAAAAGGAAAGGAAATGTCGTGGACAAGGGAAACAAGAACGTTGAAAACGAAGTGGAGACGACGGATGCCGCTGCGAAGCCGGGGCCGTTGGCAAGGGTGGTCGGCATGACCGTTTTGGCGGTCATCGGCGTTTCGGGATTCTACGGCATCAAGCACGTTGCACATGTCCAGAATGTGAAGACCGCGTTGGATTTCCAGTGCAAGAAGGGCGTGAAGGACTACAAGGGCGTTGTGTCGGCGGACGTTCCGTGGTGGAAGGTTTTCGACCATGATGTCGATTATCCGTGTTCCGCGACGCTGAAGATCGGCGAAAAGGACGTCCCCGTTTCGTTCGTTGCCAAGCGTGTGACGCTCAGCAATGCGATGAAGAGCGGAGACGACTGGGAGGTCAACTTCGGCATCTGGGGATGGATTGGCGAAGACTACCACATTGCGAACATCAAGGCGAAATGATCTGCCTATCGCGAAACCGCATTGAAAACATGAAGAAGGATCGTACAAGATGAGTGAGAAAAAGTCGCATGGTTGTCTTCTTGGGGGGCTGGGTTGTCTGGCCGCCATCGGTTTACTGGCCGTTCTGATTGTCGTTGTCGGCGTCTGTGTGTCCGATGCCCCCGAGCCAAAAGTTCCGTCCGTTCAGGAGGCGACGGTGGACGACTTGAAGGCCGAAGTCAAGAGGGGGCAGGAGCTTCTTGCCTGGCTTCGGATCAGGAATGACCAGACGGAACTCCAGAGAAAAGAGGCGTTTGCGCAGTTCAAGGGGAAGTACGTCATATTCAACGGAAAGGTCCGTGAAATCGGGAAGACGATGTTCTCCGAAGAGGTTTTTGTCTCGCTTACGGTGGGGCGAAAGAGCCTGCTTGAAGACATCAATATCCAGTTCAACATACCCGATCAAAGGGTGGATTCGGTCAAAAGCTGGACGAAGGACGAGGTTCACATTCTGCGCGGACGGGTCAAAAGCACCGGAGACCTCGTGGATGATATTGTCTGCGCACAGGGCGAATGCGTACCGAACGACAAGTACCGGGAACTCGTCCAGACGACGGGCGGAGGACAGGCGGCATCACGCACCAATGCCGTCGGCGAGCTGATTGACGGAGTCGTCGACGGGCTGGTCGGCAAGGCCGTCGACGGGCTGGTCGGCGAAGACAACAAGATGCTGAACAAGGCCGCCAAGGCTGCGGCCGCGGCCGCCTTGGATGCCCTTCGGTCGGACAACCAGAACAACAAGAGCCAGAACAACCAGTAAAGGGAGACGGGGATTATGAGCGATCTCGCGAATGAATTCAAGATGGACTACAAGATCCAGATGCCGCTGAGCGGCGTCGCCATGTCGTCGTTCGAACGGAATGGCACGAAGTTCGCCTACCTTGACTACGATGTCAAGAAGGGGCTCAAATGGAATATGAAGTTCTATTGGGACAAGGAGAAGGCGAAACCCTTCTTCGACGTCGACGAAACGAAGAACGCCTGGCTGAGCGATTCGGGCTACGAGATCAAGGATGCCGCCTCGGGGCAGGTCCTGGGCGCCTGGGTGCCCAAGAAGCGTCTTCTTCGCTGGTTCCTCCGCCAGACCTACACGTTCGTTGTGAACGGAAAGGTCGTTGCCCGTTCGCCGGGGGATTCCTGCTTCAAGATCTTCATCCCGTCCTCGATCCGCGCATGGTTCGCACGCAAGGTCGTGACGGCCGACGGGAAACCAATCGCCAAGATCCGGTGCATGTCGACGCTGGGCTGCGGCACCGTCTCGGTCAAGGCCCTTGGCGGGACGATTGAGGACGAGAAACTGGCGAAGGTCACGGCCGTGCTGGCGGCGATCTGTGGCCTTCAGGACTGATCGGTGTAACTGAGTGACATGAAATCTTGAATGAAAGGAAAGCAAGATGAAGAGCGTGAAGAAATTGATGATGGCTGCCATGGTTGGCATGATGGTTTTGGGGACTGCTGGGTGTGGGGGCAACAAGGCGAAGGAGGCTCTTGGTTTGCCCGCTACCGCATACTGTAGCGGATACAAGACGCTTGAAAAGTCGGTGGAACTGATAGAACAACAGGACAAACTGCCGTCGGAGAAGAAGAGTATTGCCGAAGATGTGGAAACTGCTGCCAATAACAAGATTCGTAAGGAGTGGATTCCGCAGATTCAGGACAAGGCGAAGTCCTTGGGGATAAAGTCTTTCTCTGTAGATGTCGACGAAAGTACAGGAGTACTACTCGTTCCAGCCGATGCGCCACGCAAATTCTGCGGATGTTTGATTGGTTCAGCAAAGGCTGACGGCGACAAGGTTGACTTCATTGTTGATATTGAGGTGATGGTTCTACAGGATGGTTCTGTCTCATACGAGTTTAAAAAGTGAGGGTGCTATCTAAAGAGCCGTATTTCTCTGGCGTGGGGACATTTGCTGTCCTCACTTCTGTATAGAATCATCTTGGAATGGCTTGAACTTTAGGTGGGCGTTCTGCCTTGGCGCTCATTCAAGGTTTTAAATACAAGGCTAAAAAGTTAAAGGGTAAGGACAAACAGATGAAGAAACTGATGCGCATGGTTATGGTTCTGGTCGGGGTCGGCATGATGCTTGGCTTCGCGGGGTGTGGGATGGTGGAGGATTCCATCCTGAAAAGCGAACTCACCAAGATGGCAAAGGAACAGCTCCAAGGTCATGATGAACTGATGAAACTGTGGACCGTCGAGAAGTCGTCGAACTTCATGATGTCGCCCGAGGAAAACGGTAAGCGTATGGGATCGTTTGACCTTGAACTGAAAAACAAGAAGACCGGTGCGCAGCAGAAACTGGCCTACCAGTTCTCCTACAACACAGAGACCGATGAGGTCAAGGTCAACGTGAAGAACCCCATGGACGCATTGAAACTGCTTGCTGGCGAGTAACCTTGGAAAACGATTAAAGCTGACTGACGTGACTATACTGGGCGGGGGGATTTCCAGAATCAGGTCTGACCTGATTCTGGAAATTTTTACAGTACGTTGTGGGCGTCGCCCGTACGTGGAGGGTACAGCGGACACAATAAATTACGTCCCTCCCATGGGAGGCGATTTACGGAGGGCGGGATCTTGGTGAAATCTGCTATACTGTTCCTGCTCATACAGGAAGTCAGATTGCCACCAACAACTATGCCCTCCAAGTTCCCCGAGACATCCGCGCGGCTCATCGCCGCCATCGGTTCCAGCCCGCAGTCGCCCCGCTGGCACGAGTTCATCGCCCGCTACTCGCCCGCCCTGCGCGCCTTCGCCGCGCGCCGCTTCCCCACGCTCGACGCGGACGACCTCCTGCAGGAGACGTTCCTCGTCCTCGTCCGGCGTCTGCCCGACTACGTCTACGCCCCCGACGCCAAGGGCGCCTTCCACTGCTACCTCGTCGGCATCCTCCGCTGCATCGCCCTCAAGACCCTGGCGCGGCGCATGCGCGAACAGGCCCGTCTCGAAGATGCCGGAGAGGACATCCTCCACCCGTCCCCCGATGACGCTGACGACGCTTCATGGCGACAGGCCGCCTACGAAATCGCCCTGCGGCAGTTCCTGGCCGATCCGCGCGTCTTCGGCCAGACGAAGGAGGTCTTTCTGCGCGTCGCCGTGAAGGGCGAACCGCCAATCTGCGTCGCCCGGGACTACGGTCTCGCATGCAACGCGGTCAACCAGATCAAGGCCCGCACGCTCACCCGTCTGCGCACGCTTGTGCAGACGCTCGCGCGGCGCGACGACCTCCCCTCCCTTGGAGACTGTGCCCCATGACACTTGACGAATTCACCCAATGGCTCGCCCGCTCGGGCGCCGCGTGCATCGCGGACAACGCCCCGCACCTTCTCGCTGCCGACGATGTCCTCGGCGCCTGGCGCGTCGTCGCCTACCTCGCGCGCGGCGGTTCGGCCGAGGTCTACCGCGTCGTGCGCCCCGCCGACGGCCAGGTCGGCGCGCTCAAGATCGCCCGCCATCCGGAGAACCCGGAATGCACGGCCCGCTTCGCGCGCGAGGCCGAGTTGCTGCAGCGCCTGGCGGGCGACGGCTTTCCACACCTGCTCGACCAGGGCGCCCACGACCGCCGCCCCTGGATCGTCCTCGACCTCCTCCGCCCCTTCACGCTGCCGCGCACAGACAAGGCCGTGGCCGCCTGCGCCATCGAAGTCGCGCGCGCCCTCGACCGCCTCCACCGCGAGGGCTATGTCCATCGCGACGTCAAGCCGACAAACCTCCTCACCCGCGACGGCACGACGCCGATCCTCGTCGATCTCGGCTTCGCGAAGACGTTCTCCGACGAACCCGCCGCGCCGACCGTCATCGACTCCGTCTCCATCGAGCAGACGCACTACCGTGGCGTCGGGACGCCCGGCTATGCCGCGCCGGAGCAGTTCATGGACCGCGCCGTCTCCCCCGCGACGGACATCCACGCGCTCGGCGTGCTGCTCGACGCCTGTTTCCGGGGGAACCCGCCGCGCTGTTGGCAGGCGATCATCCGCCGCTGCACGTCCTCGCTTCCGCGCCAGCGCTACGATTCGATGGCGGCTTTCGTCCGCGCTGTCGAGACGCGCCACGTGGTCCGCCGTCGCTGGTGCCTCGCCGGGGCCGCCGCCGCGCTCCTGCTCGTCGGTGCGCTTGCCTACGAGGGGGTCGTCTTCGCCGTTGAACGGTACGAGGACATTAAAAGCCGTGTCTTCGTGCGGGCGGACGCCGCGCCGGGAGGCGACGGTTCGGCGGAACGTCCCTTCAATTCAATCTCGAACGCCCTCGCCACCGTTCCCTGGTTCGGTACCGTCCATGTCGGCCCCGGGCGCTACCGGGAATGCCCCGTCGTCGAGAAATGCCTCACACTCGTCGCCGACGAGGGGCCGGAGAAGACGATTCTCGACGGCAGCGGCGAGAAAACGTCCGTTGTCACGTTCAGGAGCGGCGCCACCGGCTCCCTGTTGGACGGCTTCACCGTCACGGGCGGACTGGGGACGTTTATGCCCGGCTCGGAGAAGGACTCGACGGATTATGACTTCGTGGGTGGGGGTGTTTTCTGCTGTGTTGCGACCACAATCCGGGACTGCCATATCGTGGGAAACGGACGACGGCGCATCAGGGAGGGCGAACCCGATCCCAAGAGACTCGGCTACAGCATAAATACAGACGAAAGAACAACATCAGGCGGGGGACTCTACGTCTACAGCAACCAGGAAAGAGACGGAACCAACCGTATGGAGGTGACGGTTAGCGTCCAGAACTGCACGATTTCCAACAACTTCGCTTGGGCCGTGGGCGGAGGTGTGGTGGTAAGCGGTCGGAACGTTGCCCTGTTCCTGAACGCCAGCTCTGTCGTCGACAATGCCTCCGATGGATTCGTCGGCGGTCGTTTGGGCGGTCTCGCCCTTCAAGATCATGCGTATGCCGAAGTGAACGCCTGCACATTCGCCCGTAACGAGGGTCAGCAGATTGGTGCCCCCGGTGGTGTCGATGCGGAAGGTACACGCCTCGCCGTCGCGAAGTCGCGCATAGAAGGTGGTCTTCGACGGGGAAATCTCTATCGGATCATCAGTGCCGATGCCGCGAGCCTACGCAATTTCAAGGCATTTGCGCCTCCAGGGCCTTAATGCATTTCTGACTTATCTGATAGGGTGCATCGTTCGTGGCGCTTGGAAACGATGCCGAAGATTCTACTCTGGATACAATCTGGCGGTAGAGCGCCAGCGCCTGAGTCCGATCGACGGGAACGCCGACGCCTTTTTCGTAGTTCCGCGCAAGGCCCAACGTTCCCCAGGGATTCCCCAGTTCGTGCGCAAAGCGGTACCAGGTGATGCTGGCGACCCCGTTCGTCGGCACCTTCGTACTGTCCCGGTACGTCGCCCCGAGTTGGCACATGGCGGGTACATCTCCCAGTTCGGCGGCTCTGAGCAGGAGCCACGTCGCCTTCATTTGGTTTCCGTACGTGTGTTGGTAATGGAAACCGATTCGCGACAGCCACTTGCGCTTATCCGTACCGATGTGGTTCACGCAGTTTGAACCACGCGAGAAGTCAATGCCCATCGACCGCACGTAGGCGTCCATCTCCGCTTCGGTCTTTAACACGATGTCTCGTGGTATGCTGAAGTTTCTGTACCGGCGGCACGCTTCGTCGCCTCGCCTTCGGATTTCCGCTCGTTCCCGCATGACGTGTACGCAGCGGCGAACACCGAGCCCCGCACCCGCCAACACGGCCAGCAGCACGGCCGCCGTCCAAAAGAAGATATGCCTTGAACGATTCATGTGACTTGAGTATACCATAATTCAGTTCGATCAGTTTGATGGGGGCGTCTCCCTCCAATGGCACGCCTTTATTCCGATTTTCGGGACGGTTTATCCCGATTTCCCGTCCGACCCCAATAAACGCGGAGAGGGGGGCTGCGGAGGCCGCAAAGGCTTTGCGAATGTTGTGGCCTTTGCGACCCACAATATCTGATTGCCGAGGCGATGACGCTTTCGGAGATGGCGGTTCTGGCAATAGACGAGATCTTATTACGCACTGAAATCTCAGGCAGAGTGGAGGAGGGGGCTCGGCGTAGGGCGTCCGAACGGGCCCGGCGCGGGTACGGCCGCGACAAGCGCGGCCCTCCCGCATGACGCCGCG
>OIYS01001480.1_pt1 | contig 11677 bp, 8 predicted proteins | sample 1588271 | NCBI WGS metagenome assembly OIYS01 (sample SAMN03283286) | human gut metagenome | biome: human-associated habitat; material: feces | host: Homo sapiens | place: Peru | collected 2012
GCGCCCGGTGTAGAGGACGTCGTCGGTCAGCACCACGTCCCGCCCGGTCACGTCGAAGGGCAGCTCCGCGCGCCGTATGGTGGGCATGTCGGAGAGCTTTGAGAGGTCGTCCCGGTAAAAGGCGATGTCGATACTGCCGCAGGGAACGTCCACGCCCTCGATCTTCTCGATGTTCGCGCGGATACGCTGCGCGATAGGCTCGCCCCGGCGCCGGATACCGACAAGGACCACGTTCTCCACGCCCTTGTTTTTCTCGGCGATCTCGTGGGAAATGCGCTTGAGCGCCCGATCCACCGCCGCCTCGTCCATTATCTGTGCCTTGAGCTTCACGCGATCACTCCTTTTTCCCGAAAAATCAAAGAAAAAATGCCCTGCCGGCTCCGGCAAGACACACAGACAAGCGGATGTACGCAGTACACCCGTTCCTTATGAGCGATTTTGCCGGTCTCTCTGTACCGAAGCTTAAAAATCCTTTTACTGTGGGGATTATACGTTATGCGCAGAGATAATGCAAGCATTTTTTTGACGGCTTTGAACATTTTTCGAGCCATCGGACGCGAAAAACGCCCCGGAGCTTTCCTCCGGGGCGCGTGATATGCCGTTTTATGGGCGCTTATTCTCCGCAGATGTCGCGCAGGGCCTGAGCGATGGCACCGACCTTCTCGCCGAGATCCGCGGGAACGTCCTCAAGCTCGAGAAGCTCCTCGGCGGCTTCGGCATTTTCCGGCACGGCGTCCGCCTTCGGCTCCCCCTCGCGCTCCTCGTATCCGTATAGGCCGCACAGGAACTCCTGATAGTCGGCGTTGAGCCGTCTCACCGCCTCAAGCTGCTGCTCCTTGAGCCGCTCGAAGGTGCCTTGAACGTACTGCGCGGCGTAGTCCTCCTGCTCGCGCGCTTCGCTTATGATCTCCTCGCGGCGCTTTTCGGCGTCACGGATGATCTCCTCCGCGCGCTCGTTGGCCCCGGCGATGATCTTCCTGACGTCCTCGGTGTCAGCGATGATCTGCTCACGCTTTTCCTCGGCGGCGCGGACGATATCCTCCGCCTGCGCGTTCGCGTCGAAGACTATCCTCTGGGCAAGCTCCTTGGCCGAGATCAACGCGTCGCCCACGGAGAGCTTTTCGGAGGTCATACGCTCGACCTCGCGGCGCAGACGCGCGTTCTCCTCGTTCATCGCGGCGGCCTCGCGCCGGATGTCCGCCAGCACGGCCTCCACCTTGTTCACGTTGTAATATTTTTTCTTCGCAATGTCGATATTTATGCTGTTGAAATATGCTTCGTCAAGCGCCATGGGGAGTCACCTCTTACTTTGGTATCATAACTATAACAGATTTGCCGCCGTTATTCAATACCGTTGATCGACGGCCGCACGTTTATGCCGCGCGCAGGGTCAGCAGGACGATCTCCGGGGGGTTGAAGAGCCGCGGCACCGCGGCGGAGCTTCCAAGCCCGCGCGAGACCTCCATTATGAAGCTCCCGCCGCGGTAAAGCCCCGCGTCGTACTTCGCGCCGAGGCTCCTCCCGGCGTCGAGCAGCCCGCCTATGCCGGGGAGGCGTATCACGCCGCCGTGACCGTGGCCGGACAGCACCAGATCGACCGGCAGACCGGGGTAGTCGCGTACCCAGAAGTTCCTGTGTCCCAGCCAGAGCGTGAACGTCTCCGGGTACTGCGCGCGCAGCCTTTGCGCAAGCTCCTCCGGCGCGGTGTGTCCGTGCCATGTGTTCGGGTCGTCGGAGCCGGCGACGACTATCTCCGCCTCTCCCCGGCGGAGCGTGACGAAGCCGTCGTCGAGAGAGACGCCGCCGAAGCTCTCCACCAGCGCCTCCATATCCGGGGCGGTGGGGCTTTGCGTCCACTCATGGTTGCCGTTGACCCAGTATATTTCGGCCATGCCGGAAAGCTCCCGCAAAAGCGCCTCCGCGGCGGGAAGCTCGTCCGCGCTCCCCGCGAAGTCCCCGGTCAGCGCGATGATGTCCGGCTCGAGCGCCCTTACCGCCGCGGCGAGGCGGCGGTTGTCCCGTCCGAAGCTCATGCCGTGGAGGTCGCTGAGATGGACTATGCGCAGACCGTCGAACTCCGCCGGCAGCGTCTCAAAGCTCAGCTCATAGCGCGTCACGGTGAGGCGGTACCTGCTCTCCGCCGCCGCGCAGCAGAGGAGCGCCGCTCCCGCGAGCAGCAGCACGGCGGCCCTTTTCAGTTTTTTCTGCTTCATCGCGGCCCCCTTTCCGCCCGCGGAGGGGCGTTTTTGCACCGTTCTTACATTTTTAATAGGTAATAATGTATAAATCACTTGAACAGCGGGCAAGTTTGCGCTATAATACAACGACGCAAACACATTCACTGTGAACTTTATGATAAAGGATGACTGTTAATGAGCGCATCAACCGAGAAAAAGATCCGCCAGGCCAACCGTGAGGCCGGCACCGACAAGAAAATTATCGCCGCGCAGGAAGAGGCGGCCAAGAAGGCAAAGAGCAAGCGCAGATGGGTGATCGGTACCGTCGCCGTCATCGTGTTCATCGTCGCCGTGCTGCTGCTCGACTCTCCCCTGCTCTACACCGGCACCACCGCGCTGGACGTGAGCGGCACCAAATACTCCCCCGCCGAGGTCAGCTACAGCTATGCTAACCAGTACTACACCTTTACAAACCAGTACGGCAGCTACGCCTCCATTTTCGGTCTTGACACCTCCGCGGGCCTTACCGGCCTGCGCAGTCAGGAGTGCAATATGACCGACGGCGGCACATGGCGCGACTATTTCCTTGACTCCGCCGTCGCGGAGCTTACCCAGGTGCAGGCGCTCGGCGACTACGCCGCCGCCAACGGCATCACCCTCAACGAGGACGAGCTCAGCGAGATCGAGCAGGGGATAGCGAACCTTGACCAGTATGCCTCCGTATACGGCTATGCCGGCGCCGACAAGTATCTCTCCGCGAACTACGGCATGGGCGTGAGCTCCAAAATGGCGCGCGAGCTTACCCGGAACAGCACTCTCGCGAACAAGGCGTACAACGAAAAGCGCGACTCCTTCGAGTACACAGACGCGCAGCTTGACGAGAAGTACGACTCCTACGAGGGGTCTCAGGATATATACAGCTATGCCTACTGCACGATCAGCGTGACCGACGACGTCACCGCCGAGCAGGCCAAGGCGAAGGCCGAGGCCATAGTCGCCGCCTACAACGACTCCGCCGAGGACGGCGGGGAGGATGTGTACGCGCGCTTCGAGGCCGCCGCGCAGGCGTCCGACACCGCGTCCTTCCGCAGAGCCGTCGCCGCGTCCAGCATTGTCGACGCCCTCTCCGAGTGGGTCACGGGCGAGCGCACCGAGGGCGAGGCCGCGGTGCTTGAGAACACCACCAGCGAGGGCTACTACGCCGCGGTGTTCCTCGGCCGCAGCGACAACCGCTACAACGTCGCGCAGGTGCGTCACATCCTCGTCAAGGCCGTCGCCGACGAGAACGGCGAATATACCGACGAGGCTAAGGCCGAGGCAAAGGCCAAGGCCGAGGATATCCTTGCCCGGTGGAAGTCCGGCGACGCCACCGAGGAGAGCTTTGCCGCGCTCGCGACCGAGCTGTCCGAGGACTCCGGCTCCAGCGGGGACGGCGGTCTGTACGACTCCGTGACCAAGGGACAGATGGTCGATGAGTTCGACAAGTTCTGCTTTGAGGGCCACGAGAAGGGCGACACCGCCATCGTTTACGGCGAGTCCGGCTCCTACGCCGGCTACCACGTCATGTACTACGTCGGCGAGGGCGAGCTTTACAGCCGTATCATCGCGAGAAACGACCTCCTCACCGAGGACATGAACACATGGTTCGAGGAGCTTATCGCTCCCTACGAGGCAAAGCGCAGCTTCTTCATCAAGCTGGTCGGCTAAGAGAAAAGGATCAGGCTCCGCCGTGCGCAGACACGGCGGAGCCTTGTTAGATCAGGGTATTATCGAGGTGCTTATGCAAGAAAGGACCGTTCGCTCGCGCATGCTGCTGGGCGAGGCGGCAATGGAAAGGCTGAAGAACAGCCATGCCGCAGTGTTCGGGCTGGGCGGCGTCGGCTCGTGGTGCGCAGAGGCGCTCTGCCGCGCGGGTGTGGGGCGCATAACGCTCATAGATCAGGACACCGTCGGCGAGAGCAACATAAACCGCCAGCTCTGCGCGCTTTACTCCACCGTCGGCCTTCCCAAGGCGGAGGCCGTCGCGGCGCGCCTGCGGGATATCTCCCCCGAATGCGAGATACGCCCCATCGTCGGCTGCTATACCGCCGCCGGCAGGGAGCGCTTTTTTGCCGATTACGACTATGTGGCCGACTGTATCGACCTCGTCAGCTGCAAGCTCGACCTCATCATGACCTGCCGTGAGCGCGGTATCCCCATTATCTCCGCCATGGGTACGGGCAACAAGCGCGACGCCTCGCTGCTGAGCATAGCGGACATTTCAAAGACCTGCGGCTGCGCGCTCTCTCGCGTCATGCGCCGGGAGCTTCGTGCGCGCGGCGTCCTGCACCACACCGTCGTGTTCTCGCCGGAGGAGCCTATGGAGGCCGAACAGCTCGAGGCGCCGCCCCCCGGCAGGCGCAGCGTCCCCGGCTCGCTGGTGTGGGTGCCGGCGTCGGCGGGACTGCTGATGTGCCAGCATATCGTGACGGAGCTTACGCGCGCCGAATGAGCGCGGAAAAATTTTTTGTGAGACCCCGGAACCTTTTCCGATCATCCCCGTCCTGATGAACGAGGACATAAAAAAGAACGGAGGACATAAAATGAAAAAATATTTATCCATCCTGCTCGCGCTGCTCATGACCTTCTCGCTGTGCGCCTGCGGCAGCTCCGCAAAAATGAGCCAAAGCACCACCCCCGAAGCGGCTTATGACGCCGCCCCCGCGGAGAACGGCGTAAGCTACTCCTATGAGGAAAGCGGTCTCGGCGCGGCGGACATGCCCATGGCAGAGCCCGGCGAGAGATCGGCCGACACCGGGACGGACAGCGCCCCGGACGTGAACCCCGACAAGATCATCTACTCCGCCGACGCGACCGTCGAGACCACCGACTTTGACGGAACGGTCGAGGCAGTGAACGAGCTGGTGAAGGCTCACGGCGGCTTCGTGGAGTCCAGCAGCGTCAACGGCGCGAACTACTACAGCATTTCCCGCGGCTATGCCAGCACCCGCAGCGCCTACTTCACCATCCGTATTCCGAGCAGTGATTTCAACGAGGTCATGAACAGCCTCTCCACCCTCGGCAACGTCCCCTACACCAACTGCTATTCCGAGAACATCTCCTCCCGCTACTACGACGCCGAGGCTCGTCTCAACGCCTACAAGACTCAGGAGGAGAGCCTTCTGAAGATGATGGAGCTTGCCAAGAGCGTCGAGGATATCATCGCCATCGAGGATAAGCTCTCCGACATCCGCTACAATATCGAGAGCCTCCAGACCACGCTCAACTCGTGGGACCGTCAGGTGAGCTACAGCACCGTCAACCTCAGCGTGAACGAGGTGCGCGAGTACACCCCCGAGCCCGAGGAGCAGATCGGCTACGGCCGTGAGCTGTGGCTGAGTCTGCGCGACGGACTCAAGAGCGTGTATGAGTTCTTCAAGGACTTCCTTGTGTGGTTCGTCGGCGCGCTGCCCACGCTCGCGGTGCTGACCGCGCTGTTCTTCGCCTTCCGTCCCCTCCTGCGCAGGCTCAACGACAAGCGCAAGGCGAGAAAGGCCGAAAAAGCCGCCGAGAAGGCAGCCAAGAAGGCGGAAAAAGAATAAGATATCAAGTTGTAAAGCACGACCGGGCGGCTGTCAGCCGCCCGGTTTTATATTACCTGTTCTTCTGCCGCGCAAAAACCGGCCCCCTCCGTCATGGAGGGGGCCGGTCATTCGTTTTTATCCGGCTCAGCGGACGAAGCCGCCGATGCTCACGGGGGTAAAGCCGTCGACAAAGTCGAAGCTGAGCGTGTCGATATATGCCTTGAGCGCTTCGTTATAGAGCTTTTCCGCGACCAGCTCACGGGCGGTCTTGCCGGTGCTTTCGTCAAGGACGCTGTCGGGCGTGAGCGGCAGGCGCAGCATGACATGGTAGCCGTAGACGCTCTTTATCGGGTCGGAGACCTCGTAGTCGCCGAGCGCGTAGCCGCCGTCAAGGAACTCCTGCACGAACTGGGTCTCGGGCGTGACGGTGTAGCCGTTGGGGTAGGCGGTCTTGCCGGTGTCCTCGTCAAGCTCCTCCTTGCGCTGGGCGTAGAGAGAAAGAAGCTCCTCAGTGGTCTCCGCCGCGCGAAGCTCCTCGACCAGCGCCTCGGCCTGGGCGAGCTTTTCCGCCGCGGCGGCCTCGTCAAGGTCCTCGCCGGTGGTCATGTCGCGCGTGAGGAAGAGGATGTGGTTGAGCTGGGCGTAATCGTTGTCCTCGATGTACTTGAGGGCGTCCTCGTCGCTTATGCTCGCGCCCTTCTCGCCGTACATGATGTCAAAGCAGCGGCCGTCCAGATAATTCCAGCGCGACATCATGTCGTACAGCTCGCGGTTGGCGTACATGGACTTGAGATATTCGTCGAAGTCCGCCTCTGTCGCGCCCTCGCCGCAGGTGCGGACGATGACGTCCTGAAGCTCCGCGTCAAGAGCCGCCTCCTGTTCCTCGGTAAGCTCCGCGCCATGCGACTTCGCAAAGAGCGTGCAGGCGTGGAGCTGGCCCACGCTCTGCCGTGCGAGCGTCCAGACGTTCTCGCCGATGGTCTCGCCGGTGGCTTCGTCGGCGACCATGTCCCAGTCGGCCTCGCCGCCGTAGTAGGCGAACATGTTGTTGATGTAGCCGACGTTGGCGCTGAGATAATAGAAGAACTCGCGCCAGGTTATCTCGTCGCCGCCGACGTTCATGACGATCTCGTCAGGGTCGTGCGTGGCATAGAGCGCCTCGTAATCCACGGTCCTCACCTCGAGCGTGGGGGTCTCCTCCACGGGAGGGGTGTAATTCTTCCATGTGAGGAAGCCGGCAAAGGCGACGCACACTATAAGTATCGCTGCAATAAGTTTTTTCATCGTTTATGTCCCTTCATCGGACCTTTATCAGGTCTTTTTCTGAATATATCATCTGCGGACGGATATTACAAGCAGATTTTATGAATTGACGCCCCGCTGCCAGTCGCGGGCGAACTTCCGCGCCTCGTCGATGACGCGGCCCTTGGACTTTATCCTGAGACTCAGGCAGGGCTTTGATCCGGCCTCGACGCGGAGCCGCCCCTTGTACTCGTCGGTGGCGTACATCGCGGAGACCTTTTCCATGTCGAAGTCCTTCACCGTGAAGCGCAGATAGCCCTGCTTCTGCGAGATGTCCGTAATGCCGGCGTTTCCGGCCTCGCCGCGCAGCAGCGCGACATGGATGAGCGCGTTCACGCCGGGAGGGGGGTCGCCGAAGCGGTCGATAAGCTCGTCCGTCAGGTCGTCGGCCTCTTCCTCGGTGCGGATGGCGGCGATACGGCGGTAGATGTCCATGCGCTGCTCGGAGGAGGGGATGTAGCGCTCCGGGATGTTGGCCGCAACGGCGAGGTCGGCGGAGCATTCCGCCTTCGCCGGGACCTCTATGCCCCGCGCCTCGAGAACGGCCTCGCTGAGGAGCTTCATGTACATGTCGTAGCCCACGTCGATCATATGGCCGGACTGCTCCGCGCCGAGAAGATTTCCCGCCCCGCGTATCTCAAGGTCGCGCATGGCGATCTTGAAGCCCGAGCCGAACTCCACATACTCCCGTATGGCCGTCAGCCGCTTGGCCGCCACCTCCGTCAGCACCTTTCCGGTGCGGTACGTCAGATAGGCGTAGGCCCGCCGTGCGCTGCGCCCGATGCGTCCCCGTATCTGGTGCAGCTGGCTCAGCCCCATGTTGTCCGCGTCCTCGATGATCAGCGTGTTCACGTTGGGGATGTCGATGCCCGTCTCGATGATGGTGGTGCACACCAGCACGTCGATCTCCCCCTCGGACATGCGCGCCATGACCCGGCTCAGCTCGCCCTCGGCCATTTTGCCGTGAGCCGTCTCCATCACCGCGTCATCGTCCAGCAGCTCCCGCAGCCGGGCGGCCGTGGCGTCGATGTTGTCCACCCGGTTGTGCAGGTAGTACACCTGCCCGCCCCGGCTCAGCTCCCGGCGGATGGCCTCCGCCAGAATGCCCCAGTCGTGCTCCAGCACATAGGTCTGCACCGGCTGGCGATCCTGCGGCGGCTGCTCGATGGTGCTCATGTCCCGGATACCGCTGAGCGCCATGTTCAGCGTCCGGGGGATGGGCGTGGCGCTGAGGGTCAGCGTGTCCACCTGCTTTGTCCGCTCCCGGAGCTTTTCCTTGTGGGTCACGCCGAAGCGCTGCTCCTCGTCGATGATCAGCAGTCCCAGATCCCTGAACTCCAGATCCTTGCTCAGCAGCTTGTGGGTGCCGATGAGCAGGTCCACCCGGCCCTCCTTCACCCGCTGCAATATCTCCTTCTCCTGCTTGGGTGTGCGGAAGCGGGACAGCACCTCCACCGTCACCGGAAAGGCCCGAAACCGCGCCGCCGCCGTGGCGTAGTGCTGCTGTGCCAGCACGGTGGTGGGCACGAGGATCGCCGCCTGCTTGCCGTCCAGAATGCACTTCATGGCCGCCCGCAGCGCCACCTCCGTCTTGCCGTAGCCCACATCGCCGCATAGCAGGCGATCCATGGGAACGGCCTTCTCCATGTCGCCCTTGATCTCCTCGATGGCCCGCAGCTGGTCGCCGGTCTCCTCATAGTCGAAGGCGTCCTCAAACTCCCGCTGCCACGGGCTGTCCGGCGAAAAGGCAAAGCCCGGCTGCCGCTGCCGCTGGGCGTACAGCTGGATCAGCCCCGCCGCCAACTCTCTGGCGGCAGCCTTGGCCCGATAAGTGGTCTTAGCCCACTCGGTGCCGCCCAGCTTATTGAGCTTGGCGGGCCTGTCGCTGTCCTCGCCGCCGACGCCGATGTACTTGCTCACCAAATCCAGCGACGTGGCGGGCACGTACAGGCAGTCGCTGCCCGCGTAGGCGATTTTGATATAATCCTTTTCCACCCCGTCTACCGGCAGGCGCAGCATCTCCACAAAACGGCCAATGCCGTGGTGGGCATGCACCACCAGATCGCCGGGGGTCAGGTCGGTATAGGATTGCAGCTTCTGGCGATTGCTGTCCTTGACCCGGCGGGGCTTCTTCTGCTTGCCGCTGACGCTCTCCGTCAGCTGGCCCTCCGTCAGCACCGCCAGCTTCAGCGACGGCCATTCGCTTCCCGCGCTGACCGCGCCCAGCAGAATGGCCGCCTGTCCCGGTTGGGGCAGGATACTGCCGTCCAGTGACAGCGCCGCCGTGATGTTCCGTCCCCGCAGCAGCTCCTGCATGTTGTTGGCACGTACCTGACCGCCGCACAACACCACCACCCGATACCCGGCGGCCAGATAATGCTCCATATCGGAGGCCGCCGTCTCCAGCGAGCCGCCGTAGGTGCTCAGCTGCCGGGCGGAGATCTGCAGCAGCTCACCCGGCGGCAGCAGATACCGGCTGGTGGGCAGGCTGTCCATCTGACACAGGGCAAACCGCGCCAATTGCGCCGCCGTCTCTCCCTCTGTCAAGGACAGCTCTCCCATGGTCGGAGCCATAAAGCCGTTTTCCGCCGCGGCGGCTACGTCCTCCTTTAGTTGCCACAGCCAGCCCTTCAGCCCCTCGCTGACCCGTCCGCCCTCGCACACGCAGAGGATGGCGTCCTCCGGCAGATAGTCCAGCGCCGTGGTCTTTTCCGGATACACCGCCGCCAGATACCGGTCGCAGCCGTTGGGGGCGATGCCCTGCCGCAGCGCGTTGGCGTCGGTCTCCAGCTGCCGCAGCAGCGGCTCGGTGTGTTCTTTTTTCTTCAGCTTTTTACCCGCCGCTTCCAGCGCGGCGGCGGCTTTCTCCGCTGTGTCCGCGCCCCGGAAGGGCAGCACCTCTCCGGCAGGCAGCAGCAGCGTTTCCTCCAGATTATGCACACGCCGCTGGGTGGTCACATCGAAGGCCCCCATGGCGTCCAGCTCGTCGTCCCAGAATTCGCAGCGCACCGGCTGCTCCATAGCGGGGGAAAACACGTCCAGTATCCCGCCCCGCAGGGCGAACTGGCCGGGGCCCTCCACCTGCTGGCAGCGGACGTAGCCCGCCGCCGTCAGCCGGGCCGTCAGCGGCTCTATGGGGTAGCTCTCCCCCACCTTCAGCGCAATAACGGTCTCCAGCAGCACGTCCTTCGGCACGCACCGCTGCACCGCCGCGTCGATGGCGGCCACCACCAGCGGCGCTTGTCCGGACGCCATGGCGTACAGCGCCGCAAGGCGCTGATGCTCCCAGCTGCGGCTGGCCGCGGCGCTGGGCCGCAGCTGCCAGTCACGCCGCCGCAGCAGCGTCACGTCCCGCCCCGTCAGGGCGTGGAGGTCGCCGCACAACCGCGCGGCCTCCGTTTCGTCGCCGCACAGCAGCAGCATGGAGCGGCCCGTCTCCTGAAGCATGGCCGCCGCCAGCATAGCCCGGTGGACGGGGGATACGCCGGTGACCATGGGCTTGTCGCGGCGCAAGGTACTGTCCAGCAGTGCGTGAGCCTCCGGCATGGTCAGCAGTTCTTTTAATAGCGCGTTCATATCCCCCTCCTTCCTCTATAACTGGCGCATTTGTTCTTTAGTAAACGGCGGGCCGTCGAGGACGCCGGCCCCTACACGCTGTCGCTCCGTCCCGATTTTATCCGTTGAACTTGTTCATGGCCTTGTCGGGGCCTTCCTTCATCAGGCACAGCGCCGCGTTGGCAGCGCGATCCAGCGTCTGGCGCAGCAGCTTGGCCTCGTCGCCCTTGGGCTTGCCGATGACCCAGTCGATCATCTCGTGATCCGGATGCTCCGGCATGCCCACCCCCACCTTGATGCGAGGGAACTGGTCGGTGCCCAGATGGGCGATGATGTTCTTCAGGCCGTTGTGACCGCCGGCGCTGCCGCCCTTGCGGATGCGCAGCTTGCCCACCGGCAGCGACACATCGTCGGAGATCACCACCACATGATCGGCAGGCACCTTATAAAACCGTGCCGCCTCCCCCACCGATTCGCCGGAGAGGTTCATGTAGGTCTGGGGCTTCATCACCAGTATTTTATTGCCGTCCTTCTCAAAAATACCCGTCCACGCCTTGAAGCGCAGCTTGGGCAGTGTGAATTTTTCCTGCTCCATCAGGCTGTCCAGCGCCAGCCAGCCCATGTTGTGGCGGGTGCTTTCGTACTGCTTGCCGGGATTGCCCAGCCCCACCAGTATCCAGTTGACGCCGCCGCTCTGGTTCCGATTGAAAAACAAGGAGCGTCCCTCCTTTTTCTATGGTAATAATAGGGGAACTGCTGTGCGCAGTTCCCCTATTATAGCACCTGAAAATGAATTTGAAAAGCCTTAGTTAAAAAGCTTGGCGATGGAGATCTCCTGATAGATACGCTCGATGGCCTCGGCAAACATGGGGGCCACGGACAGGTACTTGATCTTTTCGCAGCCCTTGCCCATCTCCTCGGGAATGGTGTTCAGCAGAGCCATCTCCTTGATGACGCTGTTGTTGATACGCTCCAGCGCGGGGCCGGACAGCACGCCGTGGCTGGCGCAGGCGTACACGCTGTTGGCGCCGCCCACCTCCACGATGGCCTTGGCCGCGTTGCAGATAGAGCCGGCGGTGT
>OIYS01001481.1_pt1 | contig 11664 bp, 9 predicted proteins | sample 1588271 | NCBI WGS metagenome assembly OIYS01 (sample SAMN03283286) | human gut metagenome | biome: human-associated habitat; material: feces | host: Homo sapiens | place: Peru | collected 2012
ACAGATCAGCCTTTCCCGCCGAAGTCGGAAATTGCTCAACATTTAGTGATGCGGAATGATAGTGGCCGTGTTGTTCAAATCCTATTTCTAAATCGTTCAGGCACCAATGTCGCAGACAATGACGGGCAGTTCGGTTTCTCTTACGCCGTTGATGATTTGGGGCGCAAAACACTATGCTGGAATCTCTTTAGGAAAGGCAAAAGCTTCGTTCGTCGAGCCAACAAGCGTGGCGTTGCTGGATGTAAGTATGAGTACGAAGGTTGTAACGTGCGAAAAATCGAATATGTAGATGTTGCCGGGCGGCACATAATTGGGTATTATACAGAAAGAATGGAGTTTGATAAATATGACAACATGATAAGAAACTGGAGTGAGGACAATTACGGAGAAAAAGCCATTGGTGCGCGTGGGTATGCGGAATGCCGATACGAATACGACTCATGTGGCAATATAACACGAAGAAAATATTTCGACGTCGATGGAAGGCCAGCATTGGATAATGAAGGTATAGCCGAGGTGCAATGGGAAAACGATGCTAATGGTAATGTTACGAAGACGGCATATTTTGATTTGCGAGGAAATCCTACGCTGTGTAGTAACGGTGTCTCAGTAATCCGTTGGGAATGCGACGCTTGTGAAAACGTGACGAGGGAATCGTACTTTGATGTGGATGGGAGACCTACGTTAAGCAATGACGGCGTTGCAGAAATCCGTCGGGAGTATGACGCATGTAACAATAATACAAGGGTATTATTCTTTGGCATAGACGGAAAACCTTCGTTATGCAGGGACGGCTACACAGAGTGTCGCATAAAGTACGATGCGTCTGGGCACAATACGATGCTGTCGTACTTCGATATGGACGGAAAACCTACATTGAGTAAGGATTATATAGCTGAAGTGCACCTTGAATACGATATATTTGGTAACCCGACAGCGGAATATTTCTTTGGTGTTGACGGAAAGGCAACGATGCATAAAGATGGCTTTGTTGGAATTCTCAGAGAGTATGATGGGAGTGGTAATGTCACTAAAACAATATTGTTAGGAGAGGATGGGGAACTGACACTTTGCAAAGACGGCTATGCTGAGTGCCGCAGGGAATATGATGCGCGCGGGAATCAGACTAAGGTGTCATATTTTGATGTGGACGGAGAGCATACTCTCCACAAAGATGGCATCGGTGTGGGATTAAGAGAATATGATGATTTTAGTAATGTGACGAAAGAAAGTTATTTTGGCGAAACGTCTTATTCCATCCGCAGGGAATACAATGACCGGAGCTACATGACTAAGGTGTCGTTTTTCGACGTCGATGAGAATCCTATGTTATGTGATGAAGGGTATGCTGAATGTCATTATGAATACGATGAATGTGGCAATGTGACCAATAAGTTGTTTTTTGGAGTAGATGGAAGTGCGATACAGAGCAAGGGGGGGGGCGCAGGAGTAAAAATCGAGTATGATGAACGAGGCCGCATTAATCGACAGATGTGGATTGGCATAAATGGCAAACCAACGCTGAACGAGTATGGCATAGCGGAGTTGCGCGTTGAACATGATGGTTTAGGGAACGATACGAGAGAGTCTTTCTTCGGGGTGGACGGGAAACCTACGATGAATAGAGATGGTTTTGCGGAACGCCGCACGGAATACGACGGTCGAGGTAACACGACAAGGGTTGCGCACTTCGGGGTGGATGGGAAGCCTACGATGAATAAGGATGGTTTATTTGAAGTTCGTAAAGAATACGATAGCCGTGGCAATTTGAAGAAGGAGGCGTACTTCGGTATTGACGGAAAATTGGTTGTGCTAAAGGAGGGTTTTGCGGGACTCTGTCATGAATATGATGAACATGGTAATGAGACAGGCAGATCTTATTTCGGGCTGGACGGAAAGCTCGTTTTATCGAAGAATGGCTTTGCAAAAATCCGTGTAGAGTACGATGCTCGTAGCAATGCAGTAAAAGAATCGTATTTCGGTGTTGACGGAATGCCGATTCTGTGTGCTAATGGTTATGCTGAGCGCTGTATGGAATATGATGCGCGAGGGAATTTGACTAAGATGTCATGTTTCGATGTGAGTGGAAGGCTGACAATCTGTGAGGATGGTTATGCCAAATGTTGCAAGGAATATGATGGCCGTGGAAATGTTACGAAGATGTCATGTTTCGGCGTTGATGGAAAACCTGTGATGCACAAGGCAGGGTTTGCTGAAGTGCGCTTTGAATTCGACAGGCGTTGGAACCTGGTAAGCGTGTCGCGCTTTGATGTGAACGGGAAACTGATTGCACCAGATGACAAGCCAGCAGACGGAAAGGCGCGGCAATGAGTTGGCGGAGTTCGGCGAGTGCTGTCAAACGATTCTTTTCCGAGGTCTTTAAGCGGCATACGGAGGACGATGCCGAGCAGGTGGTCATTGTCGGAGCGATTGGGACGATTCCGGACCCAGACACGTTGACGTCGGAATGTCCGCGTCCGTGGCTGTATTCGCGTGTGTTCATGTTCTTCTTTCTTGTGACGGTGTTGTTGTTTGTCGCGAATGTGCTGACGAATCCCGGTCAATTTTCGAACGTGTTCGTTGTCGGTGCTTTCGCGGTGCCGTTTACCGTTCTCGTGTTTTTCTTTGAGTTTAACGTGTTCAAGAACATCAGCTTCTACACGGTCTTGAAGGCGCTGTTCATTGGAGGCGCGATGTCGCTCATCGCCACGGCAGTGCTGCCTTCATTCTGGTTTCAGGGTATTACTTCGGTCTCGGACGCATTTGTCGCCGGCATCGGAGAGGAGGTCGCGAAGCTTTTGGTGGTGTATTGGATTCTCAAGCGGAACCGCGCCTACCCGTATGTCCTTAACGGGATACTTGTCGGTGCCGCGGTGGGGGCCGGGTTCGCCATCTTTGAGACGGCGAGCTACTGCATGAATTTCCTCTTGGGTGGAGACAACTCCTGGGTTGGCAAGGATTCAATGTTTGTGCTTGCGTTGCGGAATCTTCTTGCTCCAGGCGGACACGTTGTCTGGGCGGCAATTTCGGGGGCGGGACTTCTCTTGTCCGCGAGGCGTGAACCGCTTTCTGCGGGGATGTTACGGCGAAAAACCTTTCTTGCGGCATTTCTGGTGTCGGTAGTTTTGCATGTCTTGTGGGACATGCCGTTCTTCGAGTCGGAATGGGTGGGTGTTTGCCACATGTTGTCTCTGACGTTCATCGCGTGGGGGATTGTCGCCTGGTTTTTGCGACGCGGACTGGAGGAGGTTGATGCGAGACGGGCTGTCGTTCTTTATAGGCCTGAATCGGAATCTATCGCCAATGTGACAATCGCAGGGCCATGGATTCGATGGGCCGCGCGATCGATGGACTTGATGTGTAACGGTCTTCTTGTCTTAGCTGTTCTTCATAAGATTTGCGAATACTTCCGCTTCGATGAATATCTCGGCGGAGCCAATGATACTCTCTTGTCTATTGTTGTACTCCCTTTTCTGCTTTTGAGTGAAATCGTTTTTTACGAGCTGTTCGGTACGACTTTCGGCAAATGGTTGTTTTCGTTGCGCGTATGTGACGGAAGCGGAAGAACTGCCTCTACCAAGGCGTACTTCAAGCGTCTGCTACGATTGTGGGCTTCAGGCCTCGGTTTGTGCTTGCCGATTATGTCATTGATCGCACCAGCCATCCAGTATCGCCGTCTTTCGTTGCGGGGCCAGACCACGTACGACGCATCGCTCGGCCTTCGTGTAGCGAAGGGGAAATTACATCCGTTTCGTTGGCTTGCCGTCTTGCCGGTGCTGTTGGTGTTGGGGCTTTTGGCGATGGCGACAATATTTTTTGCTGCGGGCGAGGAAGAGCCACAGGCAGCAGACCGCGGTGATGCACGGCTGAGAAGAATTGTTTCATCTGCAGAATTGAATTGCAACTGGACGGAAGAAGGTATTTGCGTGATCCCCTTTGAGGGGGTGGGAGGAACTGGAAGAACGCAAACATGCCTGGTGTATCCGGTGCGAGTCGCCTCTGCGGAAACGGAATGTCTGTTTGCCTGTTCGCTGACAGCTGAAAGCGCCTCTGTCGGGAGGCCGGAAATAGACGACTTGCTGACCGCCAATGCGGAAATGGACGTGCAGCAGTGGTGCAAGGTAGGTGATCGAATCGCGCTTAGGGCCCTAATGCCCATTGATGTTTCACCGCAAAAGTTCCGGGAAGTTGTCGCACGGCTGGCTGTCGATGCGGACAGGGCGGAACAACAGCTCACGGGCAATGACGAGTTCTGACTTTGTAAGTGGAATGACAACAAAAGAGGGAAGTAAATGACTTGCATGACATTGGCAGTGGCAACAATGAACTGGGGTGATTATCTCCTGCAGATTATTGTCGCGCCGATAGTGGTGATGATGCTTGCGGCATGGCTTGCGCGAGTTGCGATACGGCATAGATATGCCATGTTGCTGCTGGGGCTGCTTTTGCTGGTGGCGGGGTGTGCCATATATTCAAGACATTGCGGTTTTCTTGAGCCGGCTTGCAATGCGATATGGTCATTCTTTCTCGAGCGAGGAGAGCAATGGCCAGATTCATCAACAGGGAAAAATGTTGGCGGTGTACTGTATGGAGTTTTTAATGCGGCCGTAATCATTTATGTGCTTTCAATTTTGTTTGCATTTTTTGGAATAGAGCTGATAAACAAAGTGCTAGTGACTTTCCGTGTATTGTTTAAACGCCCTGTGAATGTGTTTTGGGGATATTCCGATGAAGCGCAAAGTCTCGCAGAGAGCATGGGGGCGGAGGAACGCAACAGCGTCGTGTTCGTCCTGCATTCAGGAAAGAAATTTTGGACGAAGATCCAGGATGACGATTCAGTCCATACTTTGTCGAAGAATGGCTGGAAATGGGTGTGTGACGATCCTACGCAATGTTGTGCACTTTTAGGCGCCGAACGGCATTTCTTCCTTGGCGCCAACAGTTATGAGAATGTCGAGTGCGCAGAGATGCTTATGAGACGCATTCGAGGCAATGTCAGGAAATGCAAGTTGTATGTGCGCGTCGATACAGGGGCAAATGACGCTGTGCTGTACAAGTGGGTGGATCGATGGAATGGTTGTGAGGACGGAAATTTTGAGGTCGTAATTGTGCGGGAAGAGGCGCTTGTATCCCGAAAACTTCTTCTCAGTCATCCAATGCTCCAATGCCCGCGCATTGCTGTCGATACGAAGACAGCAACTATCGCTGGCGATTTTAAGGTGCTTATCCTTGGGTTCGGATCGCAGGGGAGATGTCTTCTTAGCGACATAATATGCGATTCCCAGTATTTATCGTCTAAAGGTAAGAGCGTCCCATTCTCGGCCCACGTGTTCGACAGAAATCCAACGTCTTACGGGACATACAAGATCATGTGCAAAGAGACAGTGTCTCGTTACCACATAAAATTTGATGACTGTGTAGTCGGATCGTCGGATTTCTGGGAGAGGTTCCTTTCCGAGATGGCCATTGCGCCATATAATCGAATCGTTGTGTGTCTGCCGGATGACAAGGATAATATTGCCATTGCCGGCGACATTGACAAAATATACAAGGAGATGCGTGTTTCGTCGGCTGGAGTGGTCTTTGCGCGCGTGAGGAACTCGCTGATTGAAACTTGTGTTGATTCAGCATTGGGTCATGATGGAAAAATCCGATCGTTTGCTCCATTCGGTTCAATGAAAGAGACATATTCATTTGATAACATAGTTACACGCAAGTGGGAGAAGGGGGCCATATGGCTCAACGGCGACTACAACAACAAGCCCGGCAATCCGCATGACTCGAGTTTAGATGCGCTGCTGTGGAAGAAAGCCTCGCAGTTCAGCAAAGAATCATCAAGGGCGTCATTCTTTCATCAGCGGAATCTTTTGCGGCTTATTGGCTATAGCGTGGATGAGGTGAACGACTGCAACGATTGTTTCAAGGATGAAGACGCCAAAAATCATATGGAAGTACTGGCAGAGGATGAACACATGCGCTGGATGGCGTTTCACCTCGTTCGCGGCATCAAGGCGTGGAATCCAACAGACGACGAGATAGCTGAGAGGATTGTCAATACTGGCAAGCCTGCAAGACACAATGCAATTTCCGACCTCAATGCCCACGCCGATCTTGTCGATTATTCGGAACTGCCAGATGTTGACAGCAGATTCGATGCGGTTAATGTGCGTCATGGATTTGCCAGCGGCAAGAATGCGCAGGAAAAAGACAAGGGGTTTATTCGTAGCGAAGCCATGCGCCAGTCAGGACTCGCCATCAGAAAGATTTAAGGAAAGTACATCATGGAAGAGCTGAATTATTCTCCAAGTCCAATTGATGCTGCAGATGTCGTTCTGCCCAAGTCGTTAGAGCCTTTTCTTGAGGCTCTTGCAGAGAATGTACATGAAACATGGGCTAGAGGGCGCATGGACGCTGGCTGGAAATACGGCTCTGTCCGTGATGAGGGTAAGAAGTTGCATCCCTGCCTTGTCCCATACAGCGAACTTTCAGAATCAGAAAGGGACTACGACCGTCATACTGCTATTTCAACGCTTAAGTTCATTTGTAAGATGGGATTTGAGATAGTTCCTCGTGAGTCGCATGGTAATAGGCCGGAGAGATAATGTGTGGCCGGATGCTTCGGCAAATTTGCATGGTGAATCTGAGTGGAGTAATGTCAGGCGGCAGACGGTCGGCGTTGCTATTGACGCTTCGATTTGCGCCAGAGATATGGTTTTACTGGAGAATCTGAGTGCCAGAGGCCGAGATGCGATTTGCGCGCGTCCTGTTCGGCCTCGGCATAGGCGGGTGTGTGGTCATTGAAGGAATAATGCCAGGCGCAGCCGTTCTTGACCATTGCGAGGTTCACATCGATAGTTTCGTTTTCGCGTTTTAGCGTCACAACGCCGATGATGCGTCCGTACCGGTCTTTCGCCGTCCACCGCACCTCGACCTCTTTGCCGTAGATCAGCCGTTTGAGGAATCCTGTGGACTCCTTGCCGTATGGCTGGTCGCTTTCGGGCGCGTCGATCTTCGCGAGCCGGATTTTGTGTTTGTCGTCTGCATCCGTCACCCAGATTGTGTCGCCGTCTGATACACGGGTTACGAGGCCGACAACCAGATTGGGCGCAACATTTCGCCGTGTTTCTCCGGCATTCGCTGCGATTGCCGCAAAAACGGTAACCATCAAAATGGCAAACTTATTATCCATTGGAGATTCCCATTCCAGATGTAAATACGCTAAGTCTCCGAAAATCTGACAAGGTTACGCTACAGGATGGGCAACACGACCTACTACTATGGTCCGAATGGCGCGCCGGCCGGTTCGGCCACCAGAACGGGCTGGTAATTCAGGATTGAACGTTGCGTCAAGTGGCGGGATGCCAACGCGCTCTGCGGCGCGATGGGGTCATCGCGCCACACCGTTGCGGTCACGCGGCAGTCTCCGCAGAACGCCCCTGCGAGAACATTTGTCGAGAGGTCCGTCCCGGTTGCCGACACGAGGTCGTATGCGAAACGGAACCGACCACCGGGCGTCAGCTCGACCTAAAAGGTAATCGGCTTCTCCGGCGAGCGGTCGGGCAAGACCTTCTGCCAAGTTAGGAACAGAGTGTTGGATGGCGTCGACGAGGCCCAGAAATGGCTTTCTAGCCCATCCGCAAGGTTCCAGTTGAGCAGCAGCGCAAGGTCAAACTGATGCGCTATGTAACCTCGGCGCTTTCTATTATGACGGTTTTCCTGCTGGAAATGTTCCAAAGGACCAACCAATCACAAGAAAGTATTTGCCTGATTATGCTACGCAACGAGTGTTGCGTTGGCTACTGGAAGGCGGGAGATTTGACAGGGTGTTCCTTGCGAAGAAAGCCGTTCAGGACTATGTGTTCACGGACGGAACGGCAGACAAGAGCATTGAGAGAAAGTTTGCCGAGGATCTGGATGCGGCGGATGAGGTCTGCGTCTATGCCAAGCTGCCGCGAGCTTTTCAAATTCCCACGCCTGTAGGCAACTATTCGCCGGACTGGGCGATCGCCTTCTATGAAGGCACCGTCAAGCACATTTTCTTCGTCGCCGAAACCAAAGGCAGTATGGAAAGTCTCGAGCTGCGTCCGATCGAGCAGGCGAAAATCGCGTGCGCCAAGAAATTGTTCAGGGGAATCTCAACAAACAAGGTGGTGTATCATGAGGTGGACAGTTACCAGAATTTGTTAGACATCATGAAATCAGTCTGAGACCTCGCTCGAACTGCGGGAGATCGAAAATATGATGCGGTGAGCGGTCTGCCTGTACCATCGGATTTATATAAATGCGAGGGTATGTTGTCCTCGGTGGTTCACGGACGGCGTGAAGGGGATTCACCACCGATTGCACAGATGCGGCCTATGGCGACACAGATATCCACAGATAGGGAGGGGAAGATATCGTTGTGTATCCGTGTCCGTCGGAGACGGTATCAGTGCTATCAGTGGTCAAGATGCCGGAAACTATTCGTAATGTGTCGCGCACTGGGCAATCAAGAGTTTCCGCTCGGTACCTTCGCCGGACAGCTTGTAGACGAGACGGTTGGTGTCGTCGATGTGGCGACTCCAGAAGCCGTCAAAGTTCTTCAGCGGTTCGGGCTTGCCGATGCCGGAGTTGCCGTTGCGCTCAATGTCCTTGATGAGGGCATTGATGCGCTTCAAGGTCTTCTTGTCTTCCAGTTGCCAGCCCGTGTATTCATACCAGGCGCGTGGGGAGAAGACGATTTGCATCGCGGGTTCCCTTATGCGTCGATGAGTTCATGGGCCTGCCCTTCGCCGCGTTCAAGCGAGCGAATCGATTTCGCGAGAACGCGCTGGTTGGCTTCAGACCAGAAGGGATCGGGGCTTTCCGTAATCACTTCAAAGGGCAGACGGCGGCGAATGACCGACTGGCGCAGAAAGAGCCGAATGGCACTCGACATGTCGAGCCCGGCATTGGAAAAGAGCATCTCGGCCTCCTTTCGGAGGTTGGAGTCGATACGAACTTGTAGTGATGATGTCGTCATTTTGAAATCCTTTGTCGTTCAGATGGTGTATAGTATACGCTTTATGGCTAATGAACGCAAGACGGCAAAGTTACCACAGATAGCACAGATGCGGCGCAAGCGCCGACACGGATATCCACGGATTGGGGAAGGTATCGGTGTCCGCCGAAGACGGCATCAGATTCCTCAGTGGTTAAGAAAACACTGTGCGATGAGGAGCGTTCTGAATGCGCAAGAGTAGCGAATTAACGTTCAAGAGGCCCGAAGTGTGCCGCGATTCGGGCGGGGCCGAAACGGTCATCCAGAACGGCGTGTACAATGGCATCATCGCCCTCAACGTCATAGTAGATGGAGAACGGGAAGTGCGGCACTCGCATGCGATGATGTCCGTAGACGATTGGATGGATGCCCGCAAAGCCGGACAGACTTTGGAACGCCTCGTCAAGGCATTCCATGAAATGCGCGACAACCCAATTGCCGCTACGCATATAGAAGTCCTGGGCCTCAATGAGGTCGAACTCGGCCAGGGCGGTAAGTCGAACGCGCTTCATGTCAGCGGGCGTTACGGCGTGCGTCAAGGCGGGCTTTCACCTCTGTCCAATCATAGACGGGGACTTTACCTGCTTCATAAAGAGCTCTACGCCGTGCGAGCTCACGTGCATGCCAGGCCGGGGGCGTGTAGTCGTTTGAGGACGCCTCAAGTGCCGTCCAGAGATAGTCCATTGTCTGGATCTTCTCGGCGGAAGTCATGTTGTCGATCGCTTGCAAGACGGGCGGCATGGTCGTCATTCCTTTCAGATGGCAAAAATTATAGCATAATTCCGTATCGAGGAGGGATACGGATGGAAAAACATCTGTGTTGCCGGTGTCCGACGAAGACGGCATCAGTGTTATCAGTGGTTCTCGAATGGCGGGGAGGAGATTTACCACAGAACACACAGAACGGGCTACGCCCGTCACAGAATACACAGAAGGTTTGAGACGGAAGAGGCTTGGCTTTCAGTGTATTCAGTGTGCCGTCGGAGGCGGGTTCAGTGTGTGTGCGGTGGTTTGAAACCACGGGAAGGTTTACCTCTACGCCACGCACGGTCCCACGGCATGGCGAGCGGCATTTTGTGTCGCGCGGCATTTTGTTGAACAGGGAAACGCGGTCTGGTATAATGAACGCAGTTTTCACCCATCATAAGGAATGCGTCATCATGAAAATCGCCATTGGCTCCGATCACGGTGGCTTTGAACTGAAGAAGGCGATCCTCGCCAAGTACACGGACGCGGAATTCCTGGACTTCGGTCCCGAATCCGCGGATCCCTGCGATTATCCCGACTACGCCGACGATGTTGCGGAGGCGGTTGCGCGTGGGGAGGTCGACTTTGGCGTGCTCGTCTGCACCACGGGCATGGGCGTGACGATGGCCGCAAACCGCTTCCAGAATGTGCGCGCCGCGCTCTGCCGCGACGAAAAAGACGCCGCGCTCGCGCGTGCCCACAACGGGGCGAACGTCCTCTGCCTCGGCCAGGACCGCACGAAGCCCGCCGCCGCCCGCCGCATCCTCAGGACGTTCGTGACGACGAAGGTCGATGCGGCCAGCCGCCACGCGCGCCGTCGCGCGAAGCTGGAGCGTGCGAAGCGCCTGAGCGATTTCAGCGGCCTCGCGAAGACCGACCCCGAGGTCTACGCCGCGATCAAGGCGCAGGTCGTGCAGGAGGACACGGAGATCAACCTCATCGCCTCCGAAAACACGTCGAGCCGCGCCGTGCGCCTCGCCGCCGGGTCCGTCCTCATGAACAAGTACGCCGAGGGCTATCCGGGGAAGCGCTGGTATTCGGGCTGCCTTCCGGTGGACGCGGCGGAGGAACTGGCCCGCCGCCGCGCGTGCGAACTCTTCGGCGCCGAGCACGCGAACGTGCAGCCGCACTGCGGTTCGGCCGCGAACATGGCCGTCTACTTCGCCACGATCAAGCCCGGCGACACGATCATGTCGCTCGCGCTCGACCAGGGCGGGCACCTCTCGCACGGCTCGCCCGTCAACTTCTCGGGCAAGATCTACCACATCGTCCCCTACACGGTCGATCGTAAGACCGAGCGCATCGACTACGACGCACTTGAAAAACAGGCGCTGGAGGTGAAGCCGCAGATTCTTCTCACGGGTGCCTCGGCCTACCCGCGCACGATCGACTTCAAGCGCATCCGCGAAATCTGCGACAGGGCGGGCTGCATCATGCTCGTGGACATGGCCCACATCGCGGGCCTCGTCGCGGGCGGCGCGCACCCCTCGCCCGTTCCCTATGCGGACTTCGTGACGACGACGACGCACAAGACGCTCCGCGGCCCGCGCGGCGGCATGATTATGTGCCGCGAGCAGTACGGCAAGGCGATTGACAAGGCGATTTTCCCCGGCACGCAGGGCGGCCCGCTGATGCACGTCATCGCCGCCAAGGCGATCTGCTTCCGCGAGGCGATGCAGCCGTCCTTCCGCGATTACGCCGCCCAGACCGTGAAAAACGCCAAGGCGCTGGCCGACGCCCTGCTCGCGCGCGGCTTCGATCTCGTCTCCGGCGGCACGGATAATCACCTGATGCTCGCCGACCTGCGCCCGCTGCACATCACCGGCAAGGAGCTGCAGCGCCGCCTCGACGAGAACTACATCACGGCCAACAAAAACGCGATCCCGAACGACCCGGAG
>OIYS01001486.1_pt1 | contig 11606 bp, 12 predicted proteins | sample 1588271 | NCBI WGS metagenome assembly OIYS01 (sample SAMN03283286) | human gut metagenome | biome: human-associated habitat; material: feces | host: Homo sapiens | place: Peru | collected 2012
TATCGCCTTACAAAAATAAGCGCAAGCAAGGCGGTAAAAGGCGGCGAGCGAAACCATAATGGGTTTGGCTCTCGTCAGCCTAAAGAGAATCTATAAAACCCGACCGTTTTAAAAGGGTAGATGTTGCAAGCTGAGAAATATATACCTTTGTTTTGCCGTTTTCACTCACAACTGCAAAGGATTTAGGCAATTCATAGGAAACGGTTATAACGTCGCCGTTTTTTTCCGCCTTTTCAAGAAAATTTCGCGTGTGCTTTGAAACGGTGGTGCTGTCCAAATCAAAAATTCCCAGCACATCCCGCGAGCGCACAACCGTGCCCTGCCCTAAGTGTATATACATTTATCAGCTCACCTGCCCGTTTTTAACATTTATTATTTTTCCTTTTTTAAGCTGCGCTATATTTGAGGGGTCGCAGCAGGTTATAAAGGATTGTATGCCCTTAATATGGTTTAAAACGTAATTTTGCCGCTCGGGGTCAAGCTCGCTCATAACGTCGTCCAGTAAAAACACGGGGTATTCGCCCGAAAGCCTGTTTATTATTTCCGCCTCGGCAAGCTTAACAGAGAGCGATACGCTCCGCTTTTGCCCCTGCGAGCCGAAATTTCGCGCCGATATGCCGTTTATTTTAAAAACAAGCTCATCTCTGTGCGGCCCTACCGAGGTAGTGCCCGAATACATATCGTCCGCGCGGGCTTTTTTAAGCCTTTCTTCAAGCTCGTCCGCTCCGCACACGGGCATATACTCGGTTTCAAGCACTTCCTTACCCGATGATATACCGCCGTAGACCCCCGGCAGAAATTTTTTTAAATACTCTGTATATTTATTCCTGAATGCGTAAATTTTTCTGCCGTTCGCCGCTATTTCGTTTTCAAACACATCAAGCATTACAGATATTGTACCGTCGTACCTGTAATCCTTAATTATTCGGTTGCGCTGGGTTACCGCACGGGCGTATGCCTTTGAAATGCCTATATATGCGGGGTAAAGCTGACCTATTGCAATATCTAAAAACCGCCGCCTTACCGCAGGTCCGCCGGATACCAGCTCTAAATCATCAGGTGAAAACACTATTGCCTTAAAGCTGCCCGCCAGCGCCGCCGCGCTTTTAAGCTTGCTGCCGTTAAGTGCTGCTGTGCGGTGTTCCTTTATTTCAATTTCGGCGTCGTTTTCTATTCCGTCAGCCGAAAAATCCATTTTAAGCTCGGCTTTTTCCTTACCGAACCGAACAAACGCCGCGTCTTTAGCGGAACGAAAGCTTTTTATACCCGTAAAAAGCCACATACCCTCTAAAAGGTTTGTTTTGCCCTGCGCGTTTTCGCCGCAAATAACGTTCATTTCGTCGAAATTTTTTATTTCGGTCTCTTCTAAATTCCTGAAATTGCGGCAGGAAAAATAATTTATCCTCATTCTATTACGAACTTAAAGCCGTCAAATTCGGCAGTATCGCCGCTTTTAAGCTTTTTCCCGCGCATAAGGCAAATTTCGCCGTTTACCTTAACCTCGCCGTTTTGTATAACCGTTTTGGCATGTCCCCCGGTTGAAACAATGCCGGCTAATTTCATAGCGCTGTCAAGCCGGATAAAATCTTCCTTTATCGAAAGCCTTTTTATCTCCATCATCTCAACCTCATAGGCATTATCATATATTTGAAATCGTCGCCCTCAAGCGGCTCTATAAGCACGCCCGCGCCCGAGCCGTTGAAAAGTATCTGCACCTGCTCGGTATCAACCGCCTTTAAAGCCTCTAAAAGATAGCGGCTGTTAAGCCCTATTTCAAAATTTTCGCCCTCTAATTTTGTATTAAAGGTTTCCGTAGCTCTACCTACTGAGGTAGCGCATGTAAACACAACGTTTAATTCATTGAAATAGCAGCGAATAGGGGTTGAAAACGACTCGCTTATAAGCAAGGATACACGCTCAATAGTATCTATAAGCTCCCTTGTATTAACAACTACTCTTTGCTTGTGCTCGGAGGGTATTGTTTTTTGGTAGTTTACAAACTCACCCTCTAAGAGACGAGATATAAAGGAGTAACCGTCTATATTAAAGCTTACAAGCCTGTCGCCGAAGCTTATTTCCACGTTTTCGGTGTCTTCCGCTATAAGCTTTACAGCCTCGCCTACCGCTCTGCCCGATAATATAAAGGAAAAGTTGCCCGAAATATCCACCTTTTCGCGCCTTATTGCAAGGCGATAGCCGTCAATCGCCACAAATTGTAATATTCCGTCCTCAATAGTTACGTTAATACCCGTAAGTATGGGCTTAGCGCCCTCGTTTTGAGCAACCGCGAATATTGTCCCCTTTACCATTTCGGTAAGTATCTTGCCGCCTATTAAAATACTGTTGCCGCTGCCGACTGTGGGCATTTCGGGGAAATCCTCCGCCGCCATACCCATAATATCAAATGTAGCCTCGCCGCATTTAATATGGCAGTTTAGCTTTTCATCCGCCTCTATGCTTACCTGCAAGCCGTTCATACGGCGCAGTATGTCGGCAAGCAGGCGCGCGTTTATAACAATATCGCCCGGCTCGTCGCACTTAGCATATATTTCCTTTTTCATGCCCATTTCAAGGTTATAGGAAATAAGGGTTACCTTTCCCTGCTCGGCGGATATTAGAATACCCTCTAATACCGGCATAGAGGTTTTTGAGCCTACAACTCTTTGCAGCCTTGAAACCGCTTCAAGCAGAGAGGCGCGTTCAACAGAAAAAATCATATTTTTTCCTCCTAAAAACAAATAATAAAATAACAGTAATAATAAGGGGTGTTAATTGTGGGGATAAATGCTTTAAAGGCTTTTAAACAGCCGATTTTCACGGTTGAAAGAAATGTTTATAATTTCTTTATAATTTTGAGTATTTTAAGTTGTCCACATAGGTGTTAATAACTTCGCGGTTAATTAAGGTTTATAATGTGGATAATTTCAGTACGCCGTGTTATCGCTTTTAAGGTTTTTAATAATATCGTCTACCAGTTCTTTTTGGTAGGGCTTGTCCCTTAAAAAGTTTTCAATGCAGCGCACATTATGAAGCACGGTTGTGTGGTCCTTGCCGAAGCTCTCACCAATTGCCTTATAGGAAAGGTTGGTGGTCTCGCGCGCTATATACATTGCAACCTGCCGCGCCAGCGCCAGCGCCGCCGTTCTGCGGTTGGAAAGTATATCGCTTTCGGAAACATTGTAGGTTTTAGCCACCTCGGATATTATCTTCTCAATCTTAATAGGCTCGGGGCGGGTATCGTTTATAACGTCCTTTATAAGCCCCTGCACAACCCCCATGGTGGGCGTTTTGTTTTGAATGGCAATGTAAGCGTGCAGCTTTTTAACCACGCCCTCCAATTGCCTTGTATTAACCTTTATGTGCTCGGCAATGTAGTAAACCAGGCTTTCGTCTATTTCAATGTGCATCTGCTCGCATTTCTTGTTTATAATTCCCACGCGGGTTTCAAAGTCCGGTGCGGTAATGTCTGCGGGCAAGCCGCTTTCAAAACGAGAGCGGATTCTGTCGTCCAGCGTTTTAATTTCCTTAATCGGGCGGTCAAGTGTTACCACAATCTGCTTGTTGTTCTGGAAAAGGGTATTAAAGGTGTTGAAAAATTCCTCCTGCGTCTGTTCTTTACCAGCAATAAAATGAATATCGTCTATAAGCAGAACATCCACATTGCGGAACTTATTGCGGAAATCGTCAATAGTGCCGAGCCCCAGTCTGCCCTCCTGCAATGCCTTTATAAGCTGATTTGTAAAGTCCTCACCCCTTATATACTCAATTTTTTTATAGGGGAAGTTTTTCTTTATCTCATTCTTTATAGCCAGCATAAGGTGGGTTTTGCCCACACCCGAGGGTCCGTAAATAACAAGCGGGTTATAAGTATTTGCGGGGTTGGTCGCCACAGAGTATGAGGCGGCGTAGGCAAAACGGTTGGTAGCCCCAACAACAAAGTTTGAAAAGGTGAAAAAGTCCTCAAACGAAAGCCCGTCGCTGAACTGCTCGGCTTTAAGAATTTTTTCCTCTTCATCCTCACAGATAATTTTAACGCCTATTTCAATACCCATAACCTTTTTAACGGCGTTTTTTAAAATTTCCGTATAATTCTGCTCCACTACCCCGCGCATATATTCGTTATCTATTGACAGGGTAAGCTCGCCCGATTCAAGCGAAACGGGCTTTAAATCCTTCAGAAAACAGTTGAAAGCCACTTCGGATATTGTGATTTTACATTCCTCACAAACCGCAGCCCAAATGTCCTCAACAGAATTTATTGACATTATGTAAACCATCCTTTAAAGTATTTGACCCGAACAAATCGGCTTTTTATATCGGGGGTAATACTATCATATAATTATCCGATTAATTATACCATAATTCCGAATTATTTGCAAGAAAAAAGCGTTATATTTTTAATTTCGGGGCAAAATAAAAATAAAAACGAAAGGGGCGGCTCAAAACGGCGGTAAGAACCGATCTTGCAATAGAATCAGCCGAGGGATTAGGAAATAATCGGACTCTGTTAATAAATAAAGAAGAAAAGTGCGGAAATGTAAACATAACACGGATAAAAATAAAAACCGAGGCGGAAGAAAAGGCTGTTGGCAGACCGCGCGGCGACTATATAACCCTTGAATTTCCCGATGTTTCGGCAACCGAGCCCGATAATTTAAAAGAGGCAATAAAAAATGAGATAAATCGCCTTTTACCCGAAAAAAGAGGGCTTATTTTGGTATCGGGGCTCGGAAACAGCGATATTACGCCCGACGCACTGGGCCCCGCCGCCGCCCGCAGAATTTTTGCAACGCGGCATATTCCCCCCGCACTTTCAAAAACGGCGGGGCTTGAGGGTTTACGGCAGGTGGCGGTAATAGCCCCGGGCGTTTTGGGGCAGACGGGCATTGAGGCGGGCGAGCTTATAAAAGCCGCGGCGGACAGAATAAAGCCTGACGCGGTAATAGTAATAGACGCGCTGGCGGCGAAAAGCCCGAACAGGCTTTTTAAAACCGTTCAAATTTGCAATACGGGCATATCCCCCGGCTCGGGGGTTAAAAACAGCCGAAAGGAAATAAGCGAAAAAACGTTGGGCGTGCCGGTAATAGCAGTAGGCGTGCCCACAGTTATTGATACCGATACCTTAATTGAGGAATTAACAGGCGCGGCTCCTGCGCAAAAAAGCGGAATGTTTGTAACGCCGAAGGAGGTGGATATGCTCACCGTGCGGCTGAGCGAAATTTTAGCCGAGGCTTTAAATATGCTTTTGCAGCCCGAAATTGACCCCGCAATAATTTCCGAACTGGTCTAATTTTTATTCGCACTGAATAAAATTATTTCAGAGGGGGCGGAAAAATGCGAAACGGAGCGGGTGCGGCAAGGCTTATTTGCGTTTTTACGGCGTGTATTCTGCTTTTGGGCTATAATTTTTACGGCAGGTTTTTAAAGCCCTCATCTGCGGTACAGGCTGTAATACCCGAGCTTGAAAAAAGAGAGATAACAAGCAGCGAAAGCAGTACCTCCGCCCCCGAAAAAACCGAAAGTAATGCAGAAACGGTAAGCTCCTCTTCTTCTGAAAGCAGCGCGAGCGAAACAAAATCCGAGACAAGCGTTGCCGCCTCTGCCAAGGGCACGGTAAAGGGAAAAATTATAAATAACTATATTTCGCCCTATAAGGCGGGGCTTTCATATAATAACGTATACGTTAAAAACAGCGCGGGCGTGAGTATTGATATAAAGCAGCTGCTTAACGCCCCGCTGACCTTCAAAATGGAAAAAAGCGATAAACCGCAGGTGCTTATAATGCACACCCACACTACCGAAACCTATATGACCGAAAACACCGATTACTATACCGACGCATTTTCGCCCCGCTCGCGGGATAAGGCGGTAAATATGGTAAGCGTGGGCAATATTGTGGCGGATAAGCTGAACGCCGCGGGCATTACCACCCTGCACGATACTACCGAGCACGATTACCCAAAATACACCGGCAGCTACTCGCGCGCGGCAAAAACAATAAACGGGTACTTAAAAAAGTACCCGAGCATAAAAATAGTGCTTGATCTGCACCGCGACGCGGCGGCAAACGGCAACGATAAAATAAAGCTTACCACCGAAATAGGCGGCAAACGCGCGGCGCAGGTAATGCTTGTAATGGGCTCGCAAAGCGGCTCGCAGACCCATTTTCCCAACTGGAAAGAAAACTTAAAGCTGGCGCTGCGCTTACAGCAGACTTTGGAAAACAAATACCCGACACTCGCACGCCCGCTAAGCTTAACCTCAAGCGGATATAACGAAAGCCTTACAAACGGCTCGCTGCTTATAGAGTTCGGCACCGACGCAAACACCGTAGAAGAGGCGCACTACTCCGCCGGGCTTGTGGGCAACGCGCTGGCGGATTTACTTAATAATTTAAAATAGGGATTGATTAAAATAAAAAGAACGTTTTTAAGGTCATTCGGAATTTCCTTAACGGTGACTCTCTGCCTTATAATAGGCATCGCGGGCATATCCGCGGCATATGAAAACACTCGCCGTATCGGTTTCGGCGAATATACAAAAGCGGTGGAAATTCACGGCGGCAAAATAAAAATACTCGATTTTGAAATTGATTTAATAAATAGGCGATAAGGGCGGAGGGATAATTTTTAGCTTTTGTAACAACCCCTCCGTCTCACTCCGCGAGCCACCTCCCCTTACACAGGGGAGGCATTATAGGCTCCCTTCTTTTCGGCTTTGCCGAAATAGAGGGGAGCTGTCAGCCGAATGGCTGACTGAGGGGTATTTTCTAATGTCTAACGTCTAACATCTAATGTCTAAATTGTGTGGTATTTTAACGGTTAATTGATTTTTTTACTATATTATTATAGTAAAAATCAAAGCCTGCGGTTTTGCGGGGTATAATATTCCAAGAGGTGTTTTCAAATGGAATATGATGAAATTTTAGATGAGTTACAAGATGCAATAAGAGGGCTTGAAATGAACACGCAGTTTTTAATACTTTTTTCATATAAAGAAGAAGTATTGATTGAAAAGTGTTCGGAACAAACGGTAGAGGACTGTAAGGACAGGCTTTTAAATTTTGCCGAGCAATATACATATGATTATCTTGCCGCCGCAAAGCGGTTGCTTAACTATAAAAAGTAAGGTTTATAATAACGGTCAAATCAATATTTTTTGGTAATTTTAAAGTAAGGATTGATTAAAATAAAAAGAACGTTTTTAAGGTCATTCGGGATTTCCTTAACAGTGGCTCTTTGCCTTATAATAGGTATTGCGGGCATATCCGCGGCATACGAAAACACCCGCCGTATCGGTTTCGGCGAATACACAAGGGCAGTGGAAATTCACGGCGGCAAAATAAAAATACTCGATTTTGAAATTGATTTAATAAATAAATGATAAAGACATTGATAAATCGGCAAAAGCGGCGGAGATGCGGTGCAACCGCTTCACAATGTATCGATAAAATAATTTCTTTTTAAATAAAAAAGCAGAAAAAGAGCCGCATATGCGGCTCTTTTTGGCGCGCCGAAAGGAATTCGAATCCCCGACCTTCCGCTTAGGAGGCGGACGCTCTATCCTGCTGAGCTACCGGCGCATATGCGCCGATTTCGGCGCAAGAATAATTATATCATATTAAACCGAAAAGTCAAGTTTTTTGCGTTTTTACAGCCATACTCCGAAAAATTTGCATTTTTGAGAAAATGCGGTATAATAGTAACGGTGATAAAAATGGACATAAAACAGCAGGCGTATAACGCCGCGAAAGAAATAATTGAAATTGCCGGTTTAAAGGCGGGGCAAATACTTGTTGTGGGCTGCTCCACAAGCGAAATTTCGGGCGCGAAGATAGGAACGGACTCATCACCCGATACCGCCAAAGAGGTTTTTGACGGAATTTATGCCGCAGCTGACGAAAAAGGCGTGTTTGTTGCCGCACAGTGCTGCGAGCATTTAAACCGCGCTGTAATTTGCGAACGCAAAGCCGCGCCCTATGCGGATGCCGTAAACGTTGTGCCGTTTCCCAAGGCGGGCGGCTCGTTTGCAACGGCGGCTTACGCCGCGTTCAAAGACCCGGTGGCGCTTGAAGAAATAAGAGCCGACGCGGGGCTTGACATAGGCTTTACCCTTATAGGCATGCACCTGAAAAAGGTAGCCGTGCCGGTAAGGCTTAAAAACGACCGAATCGGTTCCGCACAGGTGCTGGCGGCAAGGGTACGGCCCAAATTCATAGGCGGTGAAAGAGCGCATTATAATAAAAATCTGCTTTGAGCGTAAAAAAACAGTCCGGATTACCTAGGTTTAAGAATTTGTATTGTCTATTCTTATTAATTGTTATAAATCGGATTTGAATATAAAATTTCATTCGCCGAATTCATCTTTATAATATTCCTTTCTTTTGTATTTTTCAAGAGTACTAAAAACAGCCGCGGTTTTCTGCCGCGGCTGTTAGATTTTTTTACTTATTCAATTTTAGAAAGCTCTTTTATTTAACCCTATATACTTAACCCTTGAACGGTTTATTTTAATATTAACTGAAGTTGTGCTAATGCCCTTTGGCATATCAAGAACAATCAAATATCGCGAAATTTATGTATTGGAGCTAACCGAGCCGTTTAATAAATAGTACATTGGTATCACCCGTATTGATTTATTTGTGCTGTGATTTCCTCACAATCATTTTAATCACCTTTTCGGGTTATCTATTAAAAAATCGTTTAGATTTTATTATCATTTCAATGCCGCCTGCCGCGACTGCCCTTTTTCTACTTCATTGGATTCACCACTTTCATTTTATTTTAAAAGTAAGCCGGTGGAGCTTCCTCTCTCATCCTTGTTTTCATCTCCTTTCCTTTTGTCTGGTTTTATTATAAAGCATAATTTATAGTTTGTCAAGTACTTTTTGATAACTTTTAGTTAAATTAACAGTTTGTTCAAAACTTTACAATATTTGAAATATATGTTAAGATATAAATATATATGTTGCAAGGAGAAATGCTTATGGGTCCTATGATGCCCCCGCCCCCCGGAATGAGGGGGCCTATGCGTATAGGCGGCGGTCCGCGCGGGTTTTTGACCGATGAAGAAAAACAGAACAAGCCTAAATTGACAAAAGCGCTGCTTAAAAGAATATTCGGCTATTTATCGCCGTATAAGCTGCAATTTATAGCGGTATTTGCCGCTCTTGCCGTTTCGGCGGTTTTAGGACTTTTCCCGTCAATTATAACGGGAAAAATAGTTGACGCGATTGTGGACGACAGCGCCGACGTAAAAACCCTTTTGGGGCTTGTGGTGCTGGCGTTTATTGTGCTTTCAGCCGCGCAGATTATAAGCGTGCTTGAGCAATACATAAACAGTTGGATCTCGCAAAAGATAATTTACGATATGCGAAACCAAATGTACGACCATCTTTTGCATATGCCGCACGGCTTTTTCACAAATGAAAAGCAGGGTGATATAATAACCCGTATGAACAGCGATATTAACGGTGTAAGCTCGGTTATATCGGGTATGCTGGCTTCGGTTTTCAGTAATGTTTTAACCGTTGCAACCTGCGTATTTTATCTTTTCTATACCGATTGGCGGCTCGCGATAGTGGGGCTTATAGTGCTGCCGCTCTTAATTCTTCCCACAAAGGCGGTGGGCAGAAAGCGCTGGGAGCTTGTAAGCGAGGCGCAGGAAAAGCAGGACGAGCTTAACCAACAGGTAGACGAAACGCTTTCGGTCAGCGGGTCAATGCTTGTAAAGCTGTTTACAAAGGAAAAAACGGAATATGATAAATTCCGCAGAATAAACGATGAAACCACCAAAATAACAATACGCGAGCAGCGCGCGGGCAGCTGGTTCCGCGTGTTTTTAGGTATGTTTATACAAATAGCGCCGCTGCTCATTTATTTTGTGGGCGGCTTCCTTATAATAAGCCACACCGATTCATCCCTTACCGTGGGCGATATATCGGTAGTGGTGGCGCTTGTAAACAGGCTTTATCAGCCGGTAAGACAGTTACTTGATTTAGAGGTTGACTTTGTAAGGTCAATGGCGCTGTTTACACGAATTTTTGAATATTTCGACCGTAAGTGCGATATTGAAGACCCCGAAAATCCCGTAACTCCCCCGCTTGATAACAGCAAAATAGAGTTTTCAGACGTGCATTTTTCCTATGAAAACGGTCACGAAATTTTAACGGGCGTAAGCTTCACCGTACCGAGCGGCGCTATGTACGCAATAGTAGGCACCTCGGGCGCGGGAAAATCCACAATTATAGGTATGATACCGAGACTTTATGATGTAAGCCGCGGCAGCGTTAAAATAGCCGGGACGGACGTGCGCGATTTTTCGCTTGCGTACCTCCGACAAAATATCGGCATTGTAACGCAGGATACATACCTTTTCAACGGCACTATTCTTGAAAATTTGCTTTACGCAAAGCCCGACGCCACGCGCGAGGAGGTTGAAAACGCCTGCAAAGCGGCGAATATTTACGATTTTATTTTATCGCTGCCCAAAAAGTTTGATACAGTGGTAGGCAACCGCGGATTAAAACTCTCGGGCGGTGAAAAGCAGCGCGTTTCAATAGCGCGGGTAATTTTAAAGAACCCCAAAATACTTATTTTGGACGAGGCTACATCTTCGCTCGATTCGGTATCGGAAAGCCTTATACAGTCGGCGCTCTCGGCTGTAATGGCGGGCAGAACCAGCCTTGTTATAGCGCACAGATTATCAACCGTAATTGCGGCGGATAAAATTATGGTAATAGAAAACGGCGTAATTACCGACAGCGGCTCGCACTCGGAGCTGCTCGAAAAAAGCGAGAAATACCGCCTGCTTTACGAAACGCAGTTTAAAAAGGTAATTGAGCTTGAAAAAGAAAAAAGTTCCCATTGACTTAAATACCTTTTGGGGTTAAAATATATTTGTACTAAGGAGGCTCTGATATGGACGAGATTAAGAACAAAGACGAATACAACCCGGATATTGTCACCTTGTCAGACGATGACGGTAAGGAATATACCTTTGAGGTGCTTGACGCTATTGAAACCGAAACGGGAAGATACCTTGCAATGCTCCCGATTTACGACGACCCGCAAAAAACGCTTGACGACAGCGGCGAGCTGGTTATAGTAAAAGTGGGCGAGGAAGAGGAAAACGGCGACGAATACTATTACGAAATAGAGGACGACGACGAATATGATATGATTGCCGACGCATTCGTTGAACGTCTTGAGGATTTTTTTGAAATAGACGACAAATAATAATATAAGATACTGAAAAATCAGTTTGTTGATAAACCCCAAAGTCTAATTTTGCGGCGTTTACGCCGCATTTACGTTTTTCCGCTGACACGTGCGGCGTAAAAACACCTTGCAAGCAAAAAAACGCCTATTCAGCGGTTTTTCAAGAACTGTCCTGCGCTGTTCGCGGACCGCGTCTTATATAGCCCTACAACCTTTTAATCGGGGCCTTTGCTCGCGCGGCGGATTGCAGACCTCCCGCGGCTGTGCCGAGTTCGGAAGAAGGGAGCGTGAAGCCGCGCGGCGGGCACCCACCTGCACAAACCGCAGGTTATTTTAAGCGCATTACGGCAGGGCGGGACAGCTTTTTAAAAAATTACAAAATAATCC